>MDTC01093120.1_pt1 | contig 10302 bp, 12 predicted proteins | sample 811181 | NCBI WGS metagenome assembly MDTC01 (sample SAMN05326644, study PRJNA326480) | marine metagenome | isolation source: seawater | place: Pacific Ocean: North | collected 2011
ATACAATAATTATTTCTATAGTTATTTATATAGTAGGTTTTTTCTTTGCCTTTTTTGCTGCAGACTTATTTTATGGATAAAGATTAGATGGTGGCTATGTGCGTAGGCTAATATGCCTATGTATAGGTCTGTTTAAGTAGTGGGATTTTCATATTCCCATGTATATCCCCATAATTTCGACTTTATAATGCCATAACTATAGAATATAATGCATAATACAATTCAATATTTTTAAGAAATAATTAACGTTTTATGAATAAAATTAATTTCACATTTGTACTTGCTCTACTATTAGTTGGCTGTACTTCCGCTCAAAAAGCGCACGAAGTAAATGCAATAAGAATTCCGATTGCACCATATCTAAAAATGACATGTAAAGAATTGGCTACAGAGCAATCATTACTAATTAGAGACGCAGAAGCAGCTGGAGCAGAAGTTGATAGTTCATATAGCAGCGACAAAACAGCTGAAGTCGTTGGATGGTTAATTTTATGGCCAACATTATTTTTTATTGATGGTAATCAAGAAGAAACTCAAAAGCTAGCGGCTATCAAAGGACAAATGGATACTGTAGCTGAAGCAATGAAAATAAATAAATGCACTAGTAATTGAGTATTAAAATCTTGGTGGCTATGGGTGCATCTGAATATGCCTATTTATAGGTCTATTTGAGTCGTAGGAATTTCATATTCCCATGTATATTCACATAAAATTGAAAATTTAGGAAATATTTAGCAAATTTTAAATTTGTAAAATATAAGATAAATTATTATAAAAATATCCTATAGGGTGGTTGCCGTTATAAAGATATTGAGAAATTATTAATATAAATAAAACAGATGTAGTGGTCTTTTTAAACTTCATTCCTAAAATTATTACTCCTACCCAAATTAGAGGGTAATAAAATAATTCTACAAGTCTTGTTTTAATCCAAGTATTTGTCATTGACAATACAGAGCCATCATTAAGTCCGCCATTTGTAAATAAAGAAATCCATATAAAAAAAATAAATAAAGAAAATAATAAGTTTTTTGAACTTTGAATTTCTAAGTCAAAAATTTTATCTTTAGAATATATATTTGAAATAATACAAATAGTAAATATTAGCATTGGAAAACCATAAAAAAGTAAAAGCCTACCAATATTCTTGCATGCTATAAAAGGACGAGTGTTGCAATATTTTGTTTCACCAAGCGAAAATAAAGATGCCCCTAAGACCTCATCCCCAAACTGTAGTCTGTTATAAAAAATTGCATCAGTATTTATAAAAAAATTTAAAAATTTTAGAGAGATTAGATTACCAAAAAAAAGTAAACAAAGGAAAAAGGAAAAAAATAAAAAAACATATGGTTTATTATTTAAAATATTTTTTCTTTTACTGAATACTATTCTTAAAAAATGACTTATTCGATTAAAATTTATGTAAAAAAGTAGTATCAATGGTATAAATGTTATATACCATGTAAAATCTATATTTGCCCATAAAGCCATAGTTATAAAGAAAATGAACATCAAAGTAGGCAATAGTTTTTCTTTTTCGTTTATATCTAATTTAATTTCCTTGTTACAATCTAAAATTAGCAAATAAAAAAATAAAACAAAAGGTATTAAAACTTGGTGTTGAAAAGAGCCTAATCCTAAAACACTCAGAAAGCCTATTATATAAAAATAAATATTTCTATTTATATTGAGACTAGAAAGTTCAGTCTTATTAGCAAATATATATATTGTAAAAGCTACTATAAGAACTCTTGACGAATCACTTATAAAAAATAATATGGACCCAGCGTCAAAATTTAGAAGATAATTTAGTGGCGAAAGACTTCCAAAATAAAAAAATATTAAAAATGTTAATAATAATGCAGTTAATTTTGAAAGGTATTTTTTAGAAGCACTGTAAACTAGTACTAAAGAAATTGTTTTAACAACTGCTACATATATCCACCAATATACTATTGAGTTTGCTGGATTTGTTAGTGCTATTAAAGGACTTAATAATAAAATTGAATGATAATGTTGTGAAAATAAAGGCAACGAACGAAATAAGTCTATTGTACCATTTTCTATAAGACCGAGATAAAAAACATCTCCGTCACCAAGAATATGTATTGCACCTGTTTGAATGCTAAGTATAGATATAAATATTACTAGTAATATTATAGCTGATAAATTCTTTATGAATTCTTTATTTATAAATTTAATAAATGAAAAAAAAGATGCTATACCTAAAAAAATCATAAGTAATAAAGCAAATATAATTGGTGCAATTAAAGTGACTATACGAATCAGAGCTATTGAAATTAACAATCCAAGCAGCCATGCTAAAGATAATTTCAATATACTCCAACTATACTGATCAATCTGAAATAAATAATTGCAGGCAATAATTCCTATAATTAAGCTGTTTGATAAATAAATAAATGCAACAGTAATATGTACAAATTCTTCTGATAATGGACCTATTATATATGGAAACGGATTGCCCCAATATTGAAAACCAACTTCATGAAGATCAAAACTCGGACCAATAAAATAATTACCTAATGTTATTATTAATACTACAAGAGAAGCGCCAATAAAAAATTTATTAAGTTTGTATAAAATATTCATTTTAAGAGTCGTAATAAATATCAAAGGTATACTCTTTATTTTCTTCTGTTCCTCTCATAAAACTCTCTCTATAGAAAATAAATGTAAATATAACTGCCAACCACTCCTTGACATGTTTAACTAAATTTAAATTGCTAACTTGATCATCCTCTCTCCAACTCAAAGGAAAAAATTTAAATTTCAATTTTTTTCCAACAGTATAAAATAAGAGATAATAATTAAATGTAAGTCCGTTTGGAAAGTTTAAGTAGAATTTATTTCTCAACATAGCAACATTATATAAATTTAAGCCGGCTCCCATATCTTTTATAAATCTTCTACAAATTAATGAAGCAATAAAATTTATACCTAAGTTGCCGTATATTCTAAACTTTGAATATCCTTTAAGCTTCGAATTAATCATAAATCTAGAACCAAGAACACAATCTAATTTTTTATAGTCATCAGAACTAATTATAGGTAAAATATCTTTTATATCTCCCTGATCGTCACCATGCAGGACAACCAAGAAATCATAATTATTATCGACAGCGTAATTGAAGGCAACTTTATGAGATCCACCTAGATTATAATTATCTGAATTTTTTACTATAGTAGACGAAATTCCATTTATCTTTTTTAATGATTCTTCTGCAACAAAAACCCCATTATCAGTACTACCATTATCAACAATTAAAATTTTGTCAAAGTTGTTACAAACATCAGTATTTATTGTGTTTAACACTCTGCTAATTTGTTTTTCACAATTGTACATTGGTATAAATATTATTTTTTTTTGTTGATTCATATTAAATTTACTCTAGTAAAGTTTTAATTTATTTGTCATTAAAAAATTCATGAAAAGGAAGTTCATATATAGAGAAACTGGTAAAACTAAAATCTTTGGAAATATTGGAGCGAGTTCTAAAGAAACCGTTAAAAAAACGATTATAAGTGATAAGAAATAGACTCTAAATATGTTAAATATAATATATATAATGAATTTAAGTAGTAAAAACTTATTATGATGATCAAAAATATGCCTCGCAGAAGTGAAATACACAAAAGAAACTGCAAAGAAACCGGCTACAATATTAGAAATAAAAACTGATATATTTAAATATATTAAAATTGAAAAAATTCCAAAGTCTATAGCAAAGCCAAGGCCAGAAAAAATAGTAAATCCAAACAACTTTATTGATTTTGATTTATTAATTAAATCATTAAGTACTAAATTCATATTTATTTTTAAATTTAATTAATGTTAGTTTTTGTGTTCCGATTCTAATCTACCATCACCACGATTAGTATCGTCATCAATTCTAATAACATCATCTACCTCAGGAGTTGAAACTTCTTGAAGAATGATATCTGTAATAGCAATTACTCTATGTTTTTTGGGGGGCTCTACATTAAAAAAATCTCCTGCTTTCATTATGGTTTTTTCAACAACACCTGCGTCATTTTCAAGCCAAACTTCTGCCTCGCCTTCGATAATATAATTTGTTTCAAGTTTTTGCTTATGATATTGATAGCTAGTCTTAGTTCCAGCATTGATATATATCCTTTTGTAACAATATCTATCATTTAGCTCAAGCCATTCTTCTCTACCCCATGGTTTATTAACTGTTTTCATAATGCTCAATAACCCCCATTAGTGATTCAATAATAACCTCTTTTATATCTTCATGTTGACTGATTTGGTCATAAATATTTTTATATTCGTCAGTATCAAAATGATAATGCCCAGCAATATTTACGCATAAATACTTATCATCTGATGTGCTATCTTTCAACCATTTCTTCCATTTATTTCCTTTGTATACCAGTTCAGCCCAAGGCGAATAATCTATACCATAGACTAAACATTTGTTAAGGATAATTCCGGTTTGTATTACTCCAAACTGAGGTGCAATATTCATAGCATCTGCAATACCTTTTCTTTTACCTATTTCTTCTGACGTCAAGTAATCAGCATTATGTTCTTTAAATTTAAGTCCTTTTGAGTGGATAAGAGATGAAACTTCACGACTAAAATTATCATTAAAATTACCTACTTGATTAATTTCCATGACCCAGCTTCCAGTTTGCACTACAAAAAAATCAGGATTACAAAAGGAGGAAAAGTAATCTATTTCTTTATCTATATCGGAAAGAGTATTTAAAGCAAAGTTATCACCTAAGTTCTCATCAGTTCCAATTTCTATTAAAATATCTTCGTTAAGTTTTTTACAAAACTCTATTGCTTTTTTTGATTCTTCTAATTTCTTGTCATAAGTGCCCTTATAGTGACAAAAATCAATATGTATTAAATCAAAACTATTTTTAATATCTTCTTCGATAGTTTTATATGTATCTTTTAAATCATATTCTCCATTAAAGCCCGGGCCGCAATGATCTCTGCATAATAAAATATCACTATTGCTGTATTTATCTTTTAATGATTTAGTATAATCCACATAGTTTTCTGTAGTCCACCCATTTACATATCCACCAGAATGATCAATTTGATTTTTAGATGCAATTAGCATCAGCTGCTTTCTATTAAAGTTAGAAAACCTATAAACAGCCTCTATCGTTTCAGTACTCATAGGACCTATACCATAACGTGCCGCAATTTTCTTACTCATATTCAAACCTCACAAATTAATATATAAATATTATATTTCGTAACTAATCTAATTAATAGTTTTATGAATCATTGTTTTACCCAAGAAAAACAAAAAATGGTCAAAGGGGTCATGGTGGAGCGGTGACATATTTAAATATATAATACCAGTTAAAACTTTTATTTTTTTCAAATCAAAGCCATTGTCTAGAATGAATTTTTCAAAAACATCTTTAGCTTCCATCAAATTACTGTCTATAGAAAATCTATAAAATACTTCATTACTTGTCATTTCAAATGAAAATTTATTATCTTTTATAGCTTGATACGATAAATTCATCCCACCATATAATTTTGCTAAATCGTAATATATATCGCCGTACTCGATCAGACCAGCAAAGTCTTGTCTCCAGTCAAGTATTCTAAATTCCCCATTATTTTGCAATAAAACGTTATCAAATTGAAGATCGCCATGAAATCCACAAGGAATTCCGTCAGTTATATGATCCCAGTCTATTTTTGAGAATAATTCTTTTACAGAGGGAGTGTTCCTTCCATTTATAATGGTTTCTTGGTCAAGAATTGAAGTTTTTTTAAAAAATTTTTCTAATCTCTGGTTTGTTTTATCTATATAGAATTTTTTACAAGCATCTTCAAAGATCTTTTTTTCGACTTTGTCTGCAAAGGTTTTTTCAACCCAAAGTTTTTTCTTGCACCACTCTAGAAAATTTAAGAGTATTGTGTCATTCAAGACGTCATATAATACATTTCCCTCTAATTTTTTATAGCTATAAAAATTTGGTACGCTGTTTTCAATTTGCGGGGTTAATCCAGAAAGAAGATTTGCTCTTTTTACTCTATTATCTGAAATATTCTCATCCGCAAAATATTTAATAACACGGTCTTTAACGAAATATAAGAATTCATCTCCTTTACTAAAATCAAATTTTTTCTCATCACCAGATAAATGACTATTCGTATTATTAAAATTCTCTAAGGTTCCTGTGTCAAACCAAGTAAAACCAACAGGCTCTAGTTTGTGCTCTAATAATGATTTGAATCCATTAGATACTTGTATTTCTCCGCTAATTGGTTGAGTATTATTTTCCAAAGAATCAAAAAAGATTTTATGTTCTTTTACGCCAGCGAGACCAATAAAGGCATACTTATTATTTGTGGCAATCTTATCGTCTATTTGTATTACTAAATTATCCTTTATTTTAACTGTGCAGTATTGTTCAGCATTTTTAACTGGGGAAATTCCAAACCAATTTTTATCGACATCAGGAATATCTTCAAGAACAATAGTATCAGAGGCAAAAAATACAAATGGACATTTAAGAAAATCTTTGCATGCCAGTAAAGAATATCCTGGGCCTGAGCCAGGGCCAATATATTTATCAATTTCTACATATGTAATCTTACTCTCTGGATGCGCAAGATTAATGTAGTTTATTACAGTATCTTTTTTATGGCCTACAGCGATTATAAATTCAGTATTTTGATCAAATTTTTCAATAATATGAGAAATAACTGCTTTAAAATTTATTGGTAGTATAGACTTACTTACATTTTCAGATAAAGGACCCATCCTGCTGCCAACACCAGCTGACAAAATACATACTTTATATTTTTTCATTTCATTTAATTCCAAATTTATTTTTAATTTCAATACATGCATCAAGGACAGCTCCTTGTGCGGACTCAGATGGAGTAACAAAATCTGCTGCCTCTTTTGCCTCTAGTCTGGCATTCTTTGGAGCTATACCAAATAAACAATTTGCTAAAATCTTAGCATCATAATAACCATCAGCCATATATATTACTTTTGACAGATCGTATTTTTTATCGAGATAGTTATATCTATTATCAGATTTAACTAATGTCAAATTAAAGCCCATGTCATCCACAATTCTTTTACTTGATATTAGAAATCCTTTTTTATCAGCAGAGATAAATTCAATTGGTATCTTACCCTGAAGCATTTTTAATCCGTCATTATCATGTGCTCCAAATATTTTATATTCTTTTCCAGACTCTGAATAAAGAAATTGACCACTTGTCATTACGCCATCGACGTCTAAAACAAAAATAATGTCATTCATACTAGACCTCATCCAAAATAGAATCTATTAATTTCTGTGGAGCATTTTTACCGGTATAAATTTTAAATTGCTCAGCTGCTTGGTAGACGCACATCTCTATTCCTCTAATAGTATATTTTCCTTTTGCAGACGAGACTCTTATTAATTTTGATAAGTGAGGGTCTACAACAACATCCATGATTACTTGAAACCTATCAATTGTCTTTTCTGGGGCAATCATTTTCTTCTCATCAAGCATTCCAACAGAAGTCGCATTTATAAGCATATATCCTGATGCACTTTCCAATTGGCTCCACGGAATAAATCCTATATTTAGTTTTTTAGCTAAATCTTTAGAAGATTTGTCCGTTCTATTCATTATAGCAATATCTCCATTCAATTCTAATACGGCATTGATGATAGCTTTTGATACTCCTCCGGCTCCAATAATTAATACTTGTTTCTTGGCTAGGCTGAAATTCGAAGCAACTTTTTTAGCTCCAAACATATCAGTATTAAATCCTTTAAGAACGCCATCACAATTCAGAATCGTATTGACTGCTCCAGTTTTTTTTGCTGATAAATCCATCTCATCAACAAAATCAATTACTATTTCTTTTAAAGGCATAGAAACACTACATCCCTTGATATTTAATGATCTTACTGCAGATATTGCGGATTTTAATTCATGAATATTGGTAACTTGTCTTGGCAAATAAACCCAGTTCATGCCTAAAGATTTGTATGCTTGATTATGAAAGTATGCTCCAAAATTGCCAGGTTGAGATGCAATTGATATACATATGTTAGTATTTTTATTCATTGTTTATATGCATTAATTTCTATAATTTTACCTTGTTTGTTAATTTTAACAATATCTATAACATTTAATTTTTCTTTGCCGTTGATAATAACTTCTATAATACAAGTGGCTACTAGATTATAAATATAAAGTTCCTTAACATTTACCGAAATTGTTTCCACATTATCAAAAATTTTTTTATTTGCAGCCAAAACCTCTTTTTTACCATTTACCGAAATATCCCAATCTTCTAAACTAACATTTTCAGAAAAGATTTTATCCAAAGCTTTTAAATTTTTGCTTGAAAAGCTATTAAAGTAATTAAGTATTATTTCTTTAACTTTAATAGTATCTGCGGAAACTTGAGTAGCACCAAAAAACATGAAAAATGCAGCTATGGCGCCAATTAATCTCTTGAAATTACTCATCAAACCTCCTGAGTTTAAAATTACCTTTATATTCCCATGAAATGGGAAATTAAAGAAATACTTTTAAGTTATTTTAAAGAGTGAAATGAATAAAATCAAAGAGTTAAATTATAGTGAGAAAATCCTGGTGGCTATGGGTGTACGGTAATATCCCTATACATAGGTCTATTTGAGTGGTGAGATTTTCATATTCCCATGTATATTCCCATTGATTATTAAAAACAGTTTGCTTTTTTAAATGTCGTATTGTAATTACAAGTCATAAATGAGCCATTCGGAAGATTAATCTGATATCGTTCAAACGGCTGGTAATTTGGTCTGTTTGGTTCTGGTAAAGGCTGTAATCCTGACATCTCTCTTGATGCGTTTCCTATAGACTGACCAGATAACATTCTCAATCCTAATTCTAACTGTTTTAAGCCCTTCGCTTTTCTTCTTCTAGTTTCTTCTTCTTCAATTCGTCTTTGTTGAGCTTCATACATTCTTAATTGATTTTGATATTGTCTTTCAAGCATATCATTTTGTCTTTGGATTGCCGCAAAATGTTTGTTCGCTAATTCTTCATATTCATTATTATTACTTGCTGTATTTACTCTGTTAGTATTTGTTCTTTGCTCATACTTTTTTTTAAGCTTAAGGACACAGCTACCAAAATCTTCTGTTTTTGGCTTATAACCAATATCTTTACAGGCCCTTTTAAATTCGCTCAAATCAGCCTGAGCAAGAATAGGAAATAACAACAATATAACTAAAATCTTTTTCATAACATTTCTATTATACAATTTTTATATTTTTTTGTCCCTTTTTTGAAACCCAGATCTAAGCAGGTTTCGCTGGCTTTCTTGGTATCAAATTTTATAGGCACTTCTTTTTCTTTTGATATTTTCTTTTTCTTTTTAATACCTAGTTCCTCATCAGTAAAATAAGGATTGCTACTTGAATTACGATTTCTTTCAATCTCTTTTATATCAGTCTTTTGAATTTTCAAGTGATCTTCTATAAGAGTACATATAAATGAAAATCCTTCAGTATAGTAATCCCCAGCAAGACTCAACATTGTTATTTCTGCGTATCTATTAACTGGATGCCACCAATTCCCCTTTTGCCAATGTGAAGCATCATAGGTATTTGCATATTTTGTTAGCGTATGATCATAAAACCATACCTGATTTTTTATTTGTAAACGATCAGCTGGACAACTTAATTGCAAATTAGTCCAAGTATCGCTTGGTTTTAATTTGTTATATCCTATATCTAATGTAAAAGCATTATTGACCATTAATAAATTTATTTCGTAATAATTTTCAGATAATTTTTTAATACTTTTTTTGTCATAAAGAAGTTTTTTGTCATCTCCCATTCCCATAGGTGGCTCTAAATATTTTATAAATGAATTTCTTTCATAAAGTTTTCTAGGAATTTTGACTTCGTCATAGGAGTTTTTATAGTAATTTAAATTATAGATATTATCACCAGCTTCTGTATAACCCATCATTCCATAATGATCTAGCCCAAATACAGAAAGCTCAATTTCGTTCATAGTAGCGCACGAAGTCATAAAAAAACTTGCGAAAATTACAATAACTAATTTTTTCATAATTTTAATCCTATATTCCCATCTATATTCCCATGAAATGGGAAATTTGGGAAATATTTTTAAGCTATTTTAAATAGTGAACTGAATGAAATCAATAAGTTAAATTGGGGTGGAAAAATCCTGGTGGCTATGGGTGGAATTGAACCACCGACCTCAGCGTTATGAGTGCTGCGCTCTAACCAGCTGAGCTACAT
>MDTC01132685.1_pt1 | contig 10302 bp, 6 predicted proteins | sample 811181 | NCBI WGS metagenome assembly MDTC01 (sample SAMN05326644, study PRJNA326480) | marine metagenome | isolation source: seawater | place: Pacific Ocean: North | collected 2011
CGCTTGGCCGAGAAGCTAATCAGTTTCAGCTTACCATCTCGCATTTCCTTGAATGTAGGTGTAACTACATCCATTCCTAACGTGGGTCTTGATGCGGATTTGAAATATTCATTTGAAGCAAGATTTACCAGTGTATTGTCGGCGTCCCCCTCATTTCGTTGTTGCAGAAGGCTCGCAATCTCATCTCCCCAATATGCATACAGATTCGAGCCACGACCAGTTGTAAGCCGTGTACCCATCTCAAGTCGATGAGGTTGAATCAAATCTAGAGGTCGAAGTAATCCGTACAGACCTGACAATATTCCAAGGTGCGCTTGAGCAAATTCCCAATCGCTCAGTCCAAAATCTTGGGCCTGCAAACCAGTGTATGTATCGCCATCGAACATCAGTGCAGCAGGTTTTGCATCCTCACACTCTGGGTCGGCAGAAAACGATTGGTAGCGCTCAAAATTCAGCGTAGACAATTTCTCTGAAATTTTCATTAATTGCCCAATCTCATCTGTGGACTTATTCTTCATTTCTTCAACCAAGCCAGTTGTATGGTCTAAGAGGGAGGGTTTCGTAAATTCAAGATCACGATTCCATCCGGAGCAGTTCAGCTTCTTTGCAGGGGAAATTACAGCATACATTTTGTTCACCATCCACAGGGCTCAAGGTGCGTTTTCCCACCCATTCGTGGTATCAAACAATCGGGCACCTGGACACGACCATCTTCAAGCTGATACTGTTCCATGATTGCCACCAAAGCACGACTTGTTGCGACGGCTGTTGAATTGAGTGTGTGAACAGCCGCATTGCCATCGGTTGTACGGTAGCGCATCTTCAGTCGATTCGCTTGATAATCGGTACAATTTGAACAGGATACGATTTCCTTGTATTCACCTCTACCGGGCAGCCACGCTTCCAAATCATACTTCTTTGCAGCGACAGTTCCCATATCTCCAGTACAGATATTTACCACCTCATAGTGAAGTCCGAGACTATCCCACAAATCAACGCAATTGGTCAGCAATGCTTCATGGGCATCCCAAGACTGATCTGGGTGACAAATAATGATTTGTTCGACCTTTGTAAATTGATGTACTCGCCAAATCCCTTTGTCGCCTTGACCGTGAGCACCGACTTCTCTACGGAAACATGGTGATACTCCAACCATTTTGATGGGCAATAGACTGGGTTCAATCACTTCATCCATGAACATCGCTGTGAGAGGGTGTTCGCTGGTTGCAATCGTGTAGAACCCTTCAGGTTGCACATTGTACATCACCGACTCAAAATCACCGAGATCAGTCACTCCTTCGTAGGCTTCACGATTCATCATCACAGGAGGTTGGACAAACGTAAAGCCACGCTCTGCAATAAAATCAACAGCATATTGCTGTAAGGCCAATTCCAGATGTGCTAGGTCACCCTTCAGGAAGAAGAACCGACTTCCCGCAATTTTTGCTGCTCTGGGCAAGTCAACCCATTTGTTCATCTCAATCAATTCGTTGTGGGTTCTGGGTTGGAATTCGAATGCTGTTTTCTCACCGTGAAGGCTGTGTTGTGTATTCCCTGACTCATCCTCACCAACTGGGACATCATCATGAAGGATATTTGGAACTGACATACGAATCCGGTCTCTTTCCAGTTCGTGCTGGTCAGCGAGTGTCCCAAGGGCTTCAATTTCCGCAGCAATTTGGTCCACTTCTGCCTTGATTCGATTGAACTCTTCATCGTCTCCAGCCTTCTTGGCCGCAGCAATTCCTCGTGCTGCCTCGTTGCGTTTTCTTCGAAGTTGGTCGGCATCGTAACGTGCCTTACGCCATGCTTCATCCAAACGGATGACCTCATCGATGGACTCGTGTGAAAGACCACGCTTGTCATGATCAGCACGAATCACATCAGCGTGTTCTCGGAACATTCGAATGTCCAGCATAGAGGCCCTCCGGTTCCTACGGAACCGTTCTTTATGCTTGAAAGCGACGGCGATTAGAACAGACTGATGTTGAAAACAAAGGCTGAGCTTCCGATGAAAATCATTCCAGAGATGAAGTAACCTAGAATCGCCCCGCCATTGAGCAATGGTAACCCTGCCTGTGGTTTACCTTGGGCGACATACGTCATCAACACACAATAGCCAACCAAGCTTCCAATCATGGTCCCAATCGCAACCCAGATTGGAGCAGACCATCCGAGAGGCCCCTCTACATCCGGAAGCCAAGACATGGCAGAAATGCACAGCAACCCGGGGAAAATGACGTCACCCAAACCCATCAACATGGTTTCCTCCATTCCCTTTCTTGGAGGAGAGGGCATGGGTGTACCATCCATGGCGGCCTCTGGACGAGCCATCTGAATCCGCCCTCGGGTCGGCTTTTGTGGTGCGACCAGCATCACGGGCAATTCCAAATTGACCATGGTATCGGCCAACTCAAGCATGTGTTTGGATTTGTAGACTGCCCATGCATCATAAATTGCTGCAAGTACCATGAAGATGATGATAATCCAAGGCACAAATGAGACGCCAAGCATGGTAATGGTTCCTGCACCAACCAGTACACCAACTGTGTTGATGACATACCACTCAGGTCGCTTAATGAGGGCAATCATCATTCCAACTGATACAATCAGTGCAATCAATCCAGGAATCGTGTAGATTAAGAAGAGTCCCTTATCACTTGGAAGATACTCATATTGTACCGACGACCATTCACCATTATCTTCCATTAGCAAAACAGCATCGTCACTGTCTGAATTTGGGTTATCCACATTGTGAAGCGCCATCGAAATTCGATCTGCATTTCCACCGACATCGACGCTACGCGTTAATTCTCGCAAACTGCTCCCCATGAAGATTCGAAGGTGATCGCCTTCGATGACCCACAAATCGTTGCTACCACCTGAGCAACAATCTGCGAGCAAGAGTCCATGGACAGAATCTGAGAGTTGCATATTCATCCGTTCTTCAACAGTTCCATTTTCATGTACATCCCAACCCAAAACTTGACCACTTGAGGTCCCAAGTAGTAGAGAATCTTGCCCAGAAGCATTCATTCCTGGCATGGCTCCGATTGTAGCGGTAAGGAATTGTTCTCCGTCACTAAGCGTGGTATTCCAAGTGGTTTCCACTTCTTCGCCTGGGAATGCCTGTGCACCCTGCTGACCCTGTGTAGGGAACTTCACCATGCCCGCCCATTGGGAGGACACAATCAGGAAATGATCCGTACCAAATTCTTGAGCGAAAATGATTTTTGTTGAATCAAATGCGGATGGGAAAAACCAACCATCTCCGCAATCCCGAGGTCCAAAATCACCATCATTGTGGAATGGAATGGGTTCTAGCATGTTGTTGACTACAGACCAATCCTGAGGAACGTTATCTTCTCCATCACAACTTTCCCATTTCCAATCTGCAGGAGGTTGCTCAGGAGCCGTCAATTCTTGTCGTAATCCTACATCACAATCCTTGGGATGATCATCGATAGCCTCACCCGTTTCGTCATTGAGGAGAACCCATCGGGTTCCTTCACACATGACAATTCCATCCGCAGTATGCATGATTCGCACGGTTTCAGAATCGAAACCTTCCTCGGGCGTGATTTCATGACTCCAATATTCGATTTCACCGGCATTTCCAACATACATCAGGGTTCCATTTCCTGATAACGGGTCATCGACATAGAAGAAATTGGCCCCACCCTCCTCGACTGCCACGATATACGCCTCAGACACATCCATGTTATCTTCGGTGAGTGCAGGTGGGTCTGGAACCAAAACCATCGCAGTCAATGGATACAGTGTGTACATCATCGCAATCCAAAGAATACCAAGAACACCCCATTTGATGAATTTCTCCATGTTTCTTCTCGCTAGATATATGATCAGTGCCGTGAAGATGAAAATAAACACCAGTTCAAGCAGAATAAATCCAGCCTTTGTTGCTCCTTCTGAACCAAAAGCTCGAATCTCATCATGGTCGTAAAAAGGTTGGATTTTCATCGCCAAGAGGATGGTGACCACGAACATTCCAGCCATTCCGACCATCGAGCCCGCCTGATCTTTGAGTTGTTCAATCAATGATGGCTCATTGACTGCAGGTCGTAGCTTTTCGGCGTCTTCAGCACGCCGCTTCGCGGCGAACCCATCTCCCGACATGTCTTAGGCGACCCTCAAAGGCCATTTCAAGGCGACCGTTCACCGGGACTCGGGGGAGGCACATGGCAGAGGACGCATGGACATGGTTGGATTCTCTGAAATCGTTCGGCTATAATCCATCTTTAGACAACACAGCGACCCTGCTGGCTCGGCTTGATATGCCTCAGCATAGCTTTCCATCCATCCATGTTGCTGGGAGCAATGGGAAAGGCACATGCTGTGCAATTCTGGCCAATGCCCTCACTCTTTCTGGAACGTGTACGGGACTATTCACCTCACCTCACTTGATTTCTGTAAACGAGAGAGTTCGTGTTGATGGGGCACCGATTTCAGATATCTTGTTTGAATCCTGTTTGAAACAAATTCAGGTTGCATGTGATGTTGAACCCACAGTTACACCAACATTCTATGAAACCACATTTTTGGTAGCCATGTTGGCCTTTAGAGAACTTGGTGTCCAAAGAGCAGTCATCGAAACCGGATTGGGTGGGCGATGGGATGCAACCAGGTTGGTCGATGCAGATTGTTGTATATTGACTGAAATTTCTTTGGAACATACGGACGTCTTGGGAGAAACCCTTGCTGAAATTGCAGAAGAAAAGGCTGCAATTGTACGTCAAGGCCGCCCGTTTCTTGCGACTTGGCCTTATGATAACTCAGTACGAAAGGTGATTGAGAGAACGGTTAGAGATCATGACAATGCATGGTGGTGGAGAGGAGATCGACGACGTGGATTCAAATTTTCACATGCTGTGAAACCTTTTCGTCCATTGTCAGACAAGACATGGTATGATGGTTGGATGACTTACCAACAAGAAGCATACCTTTTGGCCAGTTCGGCCCTACATATCATGGGTGAGTGGAAAGCGGAGGAAGCTTGTGACCAGTTGGCTCCAACACATACAAACTGGCCAGGTCGCATGCAGTGGATAGATTACAAAGGCACCCCAATGTTACTCGATTGTGCGCACAATCCGAGTGGAATGGCTCGAACATGTGAGCAAATCCGATTCCAAAAAACGCGCGACATGTCACCTATGCCAGGTGTGGTAGTTGTTGGTGCGACCAAACAGAAGGATTTGCACAACTTCCTACAACCCCTCGTTGAATTGATTGTCGAAGGAGCGATTCGTCATGTGTTTGTCACCCAACCACCTGAAGGTCGAAAAGCGGTTGTGGATTGTCACCAACTTGCAGATGAACTTCGAGCACAAGGTACTGATGCTGAGATTATAGCCATTGAATCAGTTGATGAAGCACTAGCTGCGGCACTGTCGATTTCGGTCGAATTAGACGAAGAACTTCCTCAACCCGTACTTTGTATTGGCAGTATCTATCTGATAGGAGCAATTTTACAGCAAGTCGATGAAGAGGGCTTGGTTGAATTGCAGAGTATTTTGATTACACCCAAGGGTGAGGATGGGGTCGACCCTGTTGCGTAACAACTCTCAAACACTATGGACGATGAGAAGTGAGAGTGGTACGATGAGTGAAAAGTGGGATCAGCGATTTATTGAACTTGCACACCACATTTCCGGTTGGTCAAAGGACCCTTCCACCAAGGTTGGTTGCATTGTAGTCGGGGAAGATCGTGAGATTCGAAGCACGGGATTTAATGGATTTCCAAGAGGGATTGCAGACGATTCTGAACGTCTGGAAGATCGCGAGCAAAAATATCCACTGATTTGCCATGCGGAAGAAAATGCAATCATGCACGCCGCCCGTATCGGTTTGTCATTGAAAGGATGTACCGCTTACGTCACTTGGCCCCCATGCACCCGTTGTGCACGCTCTCTCATTCAGGCGGGCGTCGTTGAAGTCGTGTATCCTACCAAGATTGAAGTTCCAGAGCGCTGGCAGAAAGATTTCGATATGTCGACCTCGATGATGAAGGAAGCCGGCCTCAAGATTCGTCAGGCCTGAGAAGCAGTTCAAGTGCATCTCTCAATTCTTCGGCCTCACCATCATTGATAATGACGATATCTGCCATTTCAGCGGTAGCAATCAATGCTTGTCCACTGTCATCCAATGCCTTGAGTTCCGATTCTTCTTGAGCAACAAATGTATCCCAATCTGTGGGATCTCCAGAACGTCCACGTGATTGCAATCTTTGCCAACGAACCTCTCGCGATGCACGAATTTCGATCAATCTGAAATCAGGTCGCTCCTGCAATGCCTCAACTTCGGCAGGTGTGCGAATCGAATCAATAACCAAACTCGAAGTTTTAGCATGCTCATCTCGTAGCATCTCTGCCAATATTCCAGGTCCATGTGCTGCTCGTAGTTCACGTCCACCAGCGATCAGATTTTCGCGATTGATTTCAATTCCCTGTGAGCGTAGATGGGCACGGATCGAGTCGGAACAAGAGGTTGACACGTAACCGTTCTCGACCAACCATTCCACAACTGTGGTTTTTCCGGATGCATTTCGTCCCGTTAGCCCAAACCACATCGACCAGTTGTCCGAGTCCGATGTCCATGAGGGTTACTAACCCCAAAAGCGGCGAGTTTTTGCATATTGGACCTCGGCATCATGAATCGCCTTCAACAATGAATCTCGTTCACAACCAGGTGGATAAGCACGTAGAATACGCGTTGCAGTTTCTTCACCCACACCTCTGGCCATGAGACAGAGAACAGCATCTAAGCCCCGGTTCTTGACCATCTCTGCGTTCCGCATCATACGGTTTCGAGTTCTCTCATCATCGGCAGAAACCCACTTCTTGAGTTCATCACTCAATCCTTCTCTAGCCACGGCACGCATGGTTGCTTGACAAACCACACAAGCTCGATCAATCGATTCAAATCGGGCAACTCGAACCCTTGTTAATGATTTACAGCGTAAACAAATCATCGCAATCCGTTCATTCATCAGTCTCGATTCCAATCGCTTTCGGACTTCAACATTTGACCAATCTGGCAATTGCATGTCTCGTTCAGATCGTGGAGATACCCCCAATCCACCTGGAGCTCGCTGTTCTACAATCACATTCCCATCTTGAATCGCATGAAGCAAATCGATTGTTCCCTCGATATCCATGCGTTCACTGAACAACTTGTCTAATGCTTCTTCCATCAAGGGTGTATCTTTGTATCTCTGGGCAATACCATTGAGGTTGACCTTTCGAGGGTCAACTCCAGAACGGAGTACACCCATCACTTTGCAGACCTGGACAAGTCGCCATCGCAATTGACGACCATTCGGGATGGTTACACGAAGAATGGTTGGAAGGTTCTCTGGATTTGTTTCTGAAAGCCAACTGACAACATGTTTTGCGGTTAATCCTGGAACTTGTATACTGATGCGATAAGGATCTACAAGAACACGACCCATTCTGCCATCAATGGTTGAAGCCATCGCTTGTAGATAGTGCGCTAGTGTCTCATTGATTCGACTTCCATGGCATGAATGAACAATGATTGCATCTTTCCGGGTTTCGACATCTAAGTGCCTCTCGTCGGGCAGATTGCCCGATGAATCGACATGCTCCACCACTTTGTTGACCAACTTTGAGAGTGCATCCTTGGCTAGAGGGTAGTCATCAATATCACAATCAGGTGGGGGGCCACCAATTCGATCCAATCGAACCCCTTCAACTGATTCAGGTTCAACACCGGTCGCCAACTCTAGAATCGATCTACGTAGTTGTCCGACTTCTCTGGCGATTTCAGCTGGAACTGGAGGCAATTCACCACTCCAAACAGGTGCAGTTCCTCCTTTTCCAATCGGAGCTACAATCAACTCAGATTTAGCAGGATCAGCTTCCACAATTTCCCAGGTTCGCCCCACGATGACAAAACGACGTGGGGCTCCATCCGTTTCCTCTCCTGAATTATTTAATGACAAAACAAACGCTTCATCCACTGAACCGATGGCGCGTCTTGACACCATGTCTCGAACCGTATATCGTTGAGCATCGGGAATCATCGAGAGATGTTCAAGCATGTAAGAGCGACTTCTTGCTCCGGCAGAAGTCCATCCTCCTTTCAGGTGCTTTGGTAACAATGCCCTGATTTGCGTTCGCCAACGATTCAATGTCTGTTCTGATTCTTGCTCAATATCCTCTTTACTCGGCCTCTTTTCAGGAAGATTGGTGCCTTCTACCAATACCTTCCACAGTGAAGGTGCCCATTCAAGTGGGTCTGAAGTTTCAGGATTTTCAACCAATTTTAGCAACCAGCGATCATCCAAAATACGCGCCAACTCTACGGTATTCTTTTCGGTCCATTGTTGAAAAATCAGAGTTCGTTGCAGAATTTCAGTTGTCGCTGTGAGGGGGACAATTCCCTCTGCCAGTGTCATCATTACCATTTGATTTGCCGCAACAACCCGAGGCATGTTTCGCCACTGTACTCCCTCAATTTGCCCAGCTATTGCTCGGCGAGCAATCACAGCAGCCTCTGCAATTTCGTCGTGTTCCCAAGCAATCAAATCACCTCGTCCAGTTCCACCGAGGACGTGTTCAGCTCGTCCCAATCGTTGTAGTAATCGATCTACTGCACGTGGTGATTGAATTTGATGCACATGACGAATCGCCCCAACATCAATTCCCAACTCCAAACTACTGGTACACACCAATGCGTGTAATTGCCCCTCCTGTAATCGATTCTCCATCTCAGTTCTCAAATCAGCTGACAATGAGCCATGATGGATTCCAATTTCCAATGTTTCATCAAAAGTTGCCAGACGACTCGCGACAGTTTCAGCCGCATTTCGACTATTGACAAAGACTAGACACGGTGCATCCTCCTTCAGACGATTTGCCAGCATTCTCAAACTCGCCATCGCCTGCGGAGAAGTGTTGTGCTCCAAAGCCAATGCTTCATCAGAATCCTGTGGTAGTGAGCAAGTAATTCTCACCTCTGTATTTCTCGGTGCATCCGCCACTATGTGTTCACCATTGAGTGGTGACAACCATCGTGAGACTTCTGCAGGATTGCCCACAGTTGCGGACAATCCGATTCTTTGAATGGGCCGCTTCGCCATTTCTTCTACACGAGCCAATCCGACCAGAAGTTGCGCTCCACGCTCAGATGCCGCCAATTCATGTACTTCATCGACGATAATGGCATGAACATTCTTCAGATGCTCTCGCAATCGCTTTCCAGTCATCATAATTTGCAAGGTTTCGGGTGTAGTAACAAGAAGATGGGGTGGTGTTTTCGATTGTCGATTCCGCTCAGATTGAGGTGTATCTCCATGTCGTAATCCAACCGTCAAACCCAATACTCCCGCAATCCCTTCCAATCGACGATCAATATCGCGGTTCAGTGCACGTAATGGTGTCACATACAGAATCGACATTCGACCCCATTGCTGTGAATAACATGCTGAGAGGATCGGTAAGACAGCCGCTTCAGTCTTCCCAGAACCAGTGGGTGCAATTAACAATCGATCTTTACCAAGTAGCAATGGTTCAATCGAAACTTGTTGTATCGGGGTTGGTTCCCAACCCTGAGAACGAAGATGCTCATCCAATGGTTGGCAGAGCATTTCGTAGACAGACATCGCCCTTCCCCGTAAGGATGGGCGAATGGCGTGTGATTTCAATTCGCCGAATCGAGGAAGGGTTATTCCCAACCCTCATCATCATCTTCTTCATCTTCCCAGTCTTCTTCATCCTCTTCTTCGTACATGAGTTCTTCATCATACAAACTGGTCGAGCCTGAGAGCGAAGTTTTCCAAGTGATGGTTCCGATGATGGGTAGTAGAATCAAGGCGAACAAAACTCCAATCACAGTGAGAGGGTTTTGTCTCCATGAATCCACCCACCCTAGTCCCCATGAGTAGTCAACAGACACGCCAGCCGACATCGAATTGCCTTCTTCATCGACTTCGATGACTTCATTTTCTGCATCGACAATCACTGTTACACGATCGATACCTTGTTCAGCAGTCCATGTTGTTGTTATTCGGTGTTCTCCATCAGCGGGTAGACCAATGACTCTCGTTGAATGAATCAATCCATTTTCACTCACGAAGTGAACAGCAAATGAGGATTCAGTGACGCCACCCATGTTTGCAATTACAGCGACCACTTCCACTTCAGCACCTTCTCCGACGGTGTCTTGGCTCAGTGAGACGCTCTTGACAATCAATTCTGCAACCGTTGCGCCGAGTCGGACCCATGCCAAATCTTGGTCATTGTCCAAATCCTCGCGCTC
>MDTC01127809.1_pt1 | contig 10301 bp, 9 predicted proteins | sample 811181 | NCBI WGS metagenome assembly MDTC01 (sample SAMN05326644, study PRJNA326480) | marine metagenome | isolation source: seawater | place: Pacific Ocean: North | collected 2011
AATCATGGTGGAAGAATTGCTGATGGGAAATACCTATTGTTTCTTCATGCTGATTCTTACCTTGATGATTCACTTTTAATGGTATTACCCAAAATCTCAGAGGGAGATAATGATACCTTATATTACTTTAAACTCAGGTTTGATAAAGAGGGGTTAGTTTCCATGAACGCCATGCTAACAAACCTAAGATGTCGTTTATTTAATCTACCTTATGGTGATCAGGGTTTTTGTATTTCTAAAAGGTTATTTATTGAAAGTGGTGGTTTCCGAGAGGATGTTCCGTACGGAGAGGATATGTATCTCGTATTGAAATTGAAGAGTTTGGGAAAATCAATAAAAAATATCCCTATATTTTTAACCACAAGTTCAAGGAAATATGATCAGAAAGGCTGGTTGAAACTAACACTTGAATACCAATGGAAATTTTGGAGAATTCTTTTTGTAAGTAAGTTAACAAAGGACAACAAACTATGAAACAGTGCCTAGTAGTTTTGGCAAAGACACCAGGTTTATCTCCCATAAAAACAAGGTTAGCTAAGAAAATAGGAATTGAAAAAACTTTAGAATTTTATAGCCTTTGTAAGAGATGTTTAGAACGCTTTTCATTGCTGGACTCCTATTCCACTTATTTAGCTAGTGGAGAAAAAGAAGGTTCTAAGGATCCATTTTGGTCTAACTTCTCAACTTTCCATGCTGAGGGACGGTCTTTAGCTGAAAAACAGAGTTTTATATTTGATAAACTTCAGCCTACTTATAATTCAGTGTTGTTAATTGGTATGGATATACCACAAATTGAGCCAAAACTAATTGAAACAGCATTTCTTAATCTAGAAAGAAATGATTTTGTTTTAGGGCCCACTAGAGATGGAGGTTTTTATTTGTTTGGTAGTAACAAAAAGGTCTCCAAAAAAGTATGGACCCAAACGCCATGGAGTTCTAAGGAGACTGCAAAAGAATTCACACGATTATTATATTCTCAACCATCGCTTTTAAAAACACTGACAGATGTTGATAGATATGAGGATCTAGATTTTGTGGCAAAAGAGATGCCATCAAAAATGTCATTAGAGCAAAAGGATATTGTTTACTGGATCAAAAAGTTAATCAGGTATACAAATAGCCAGGATTGAATAATTTGTGTTAGACTCATCATGGCTTATTACTGTAGAACTATAAAACTCACGTTTATAAGTGAATTTGCAAAGAAAAGTTTTACCTCTCAACTTAATTCTTCGGTTAATAAAACTGATTTTGAAAGGGGTATGCTGCAAAGAATATTTTTTGATACTTCTGAAAACCAGATTATCCAAATGTTTGTGTGGCCTAGTAAAACCCATGCCGATGAACGGATGAAAGAAATTGGTGATGAACTTATTAAAAATCTGAGAGATTCTAATGTAAAAATTGAGCGATTTGAGGGTCAGATCAGTGAGTTTGCAATCAATCCAAGTTATAAATTTCCCAGTGAAAGTTAGCAAATATTAAGTTTCCTAAACTATCTAGTCTGACGCTACGTTATTCAATTATTTTGTTGAAGTTTGACCAAACTTAGAGGATAGACACTGTAAATTTAGGACAGACATTTACCAAGGTGACTTATGCAAAAATTTTCTACTCAATATGCCAAAACAATTATCAACAATAGGATAAAGGTTTTATTTGCGGCACTCCTATTGATGGTAATTTCAATTATGACCATCTCTTCAAATCCGCTAAGGCACAATAATTCAAATGAAATGTGGTTTTTGCCTGGTGATCCTAACCTTGTAGCCTTTGAAAAACTACAGGATCTCTTTGGAAGTTCTGAATATCTAATAGTTGGTATCTCTGCCAGAGAGAAAGACCAGGATATATTCGAGGCTGAGACACTTATAATGATAGATGAAATTTCTACAATGCTCGAAGACCATGAAATAGTTGAGCAGGTTAGAAGTGTTTCCAAATATCAGCGGACTTATGACAAAAATGGGATGGTCGCGACGGATGACCTGATAGAGGATTTTGAGGACTTAAGTAGCAAACCAGATGCAATTCTAAACGCTAGAGAAATTATGAAGGGAGAAGAGTTAGCTTTAGACTCAATCATCACATCAGATTTAAAAGATACAAGAATTTTAGCTAGAACCGAATATCGAGCAAACGATAATTCCCATAAGATTCAAGTCGTAAATGATCTAAGAGACTTTATTAAGGAAAAAAGGTATGCAGAAAAAGGCTACAATCTGCGCCTTGGTGGAGTACCTTATATTGGAGAAAGATTTGAAACGATAAGTAATACAGAATTCGGTTGGATGATTCCAACCCAGGCTGTAATAATGTTTTGTATTCTTGGTCTAATTTTTAGGTCCTTGGCTGGAATGATAGTACCTTGGGTTGTCATTGCTACAAGTGCGATTACTTTTACAGGTCTTCAAGCAGGGCTTGGGCTGCCAATAACCGTGGTGAATCAAAGCTTAACTCCAATAACAATGCTTATAGGGATGGCCACGGCCGTACATGTTTTGTCAGAATTTTACGGCCTTCGTACAAGCGGGTTAAATGCAAAGGAATCAAGCATCCGGCTTATTGAAAATTTGTTGAAGCCAGTATTTTTCACTTGCCTTACTACGTCAATTGGATTTTCTGCTCTCTATGTTACTAGATTAGTACCTGTGAAAGAGTTTGCAATTATAGCGGCTTTCATTCCTATTATTGTATTTTTATATTCAATGACAGCTTTACCAGCAGCACTCAGTTTTTTTTCGAAGTTACCCAAAAGAACGGAAAATACCTTTAAAGGAGGATGGCTCACTAACTTCACAAATGCACTCCCCGATTTTAATTACAAGTATAGAAAAATAATTTCTTCTTTGGGGCTGGTGCTTCTATTCCTAAGTATATACGGCGTGTCTCAAATTAATGTGGATACAAACATTTTTAAGTATTTTAGATCTGATCTAAAGGTAACCAAAGATCTGGTTTATTTTGATGATAGATATAAGGGTGCAGCCAATGTGGAATATTTGGTAACTTCCAAAGAACAGTTTTCAGAAGAAGGTCTGGTTAAAGAACCTGAATTTTTACAAGATGTTGGTGATTTAGAAAAATTCCTTGAACAAAAGGTAGACATTGGTAAGGGTTTAACAATACCTGATTTTTTAAAGCAAATAAGACAAGCCTTTACTGGTGATGACCCAAAATATTATATTCTACCTGACTCAAAGGAAATGACTGCCCAACTTTTACTGCTATATGAAAACTCTGGTCCTGATGAAGATTTATCTGATCTAAAAGATTTTGATGAAAAAAATCTCCGTATGACCTTTCCAATTACTAATATGGATGCAAGTCAATTCAATGTATTTGTGAAGAATCTTAATGCAGAAATTGCTGATAAGTTCAAGTCACTATCTGTTATGGCCACTGGGCCTATGGTTATGTTTCAAGCCCAAAACGAATATACTGATAAAGGAATAACTAGTTCTTTTACTGTGTCTCTAGTTTTAATAAGTATAACATTTTTTATTTTGTTTAGGTCGGTCAAATTTGGAGCTATCGCAGTAATTCCAAGTGTTATTCCAATTTTACTAGCAGGCGGAATTGCGACCCTAATGGGTAAGGATCTTAATCTGGGATCTCTTATTGTTGGCGCTATGACAATGGGTATAGCGGTCGATGACAGTATTCATATGGTGAGTAGATATAGACTAGCAAGATTGGAAGGAAGTAATGTACACCAAGCAATGCAGAGGGCAATGAATGAATCTGGAAGAGCAATCATAACAACGTCAATAATTTTAGTTATTGGATTTAGTGTTTTCCTTATGGCAAGTTTAGTTCCTACAATTGACATTGGAAGATTTGCTGCAATTATATTTCTTTTGGCATTATTTGGCGTCTTATTTTTTATACCCTCACTCTTATATATCATTGATGGTAAAGATGAAAAGCTTGGTGCAAAAACTTGAGAGGAAGTTTAAATGAATTTGTCTAACTTTATAAAATTTATAGGATCTGTAACCCTTCTGATGGCATTTTGCGCAAATGCAGGATTTGGATTATCAGCTTTCGAAGTTATGTCAAAAGTGGACTCTAGGTATACTGGAGAATCTGCTATCTCTGACTGGCGGATGATTTTAATCGATAAAAAAGATAGGAAACGCATACGGGAAATAGAAATTTTCAGTAAAGATTATTCAGATGTAGATAAATCAATTTCATTCTTTAGAAGTCCCGGAGATGTTAAGGGGACTGCTTACATGTCTTATAATTGGGAAAGTTCCTCAAAAGAGGATGATTCCTGGCTGTATCTTCCTGCACTTCAAAAGGTTAATAGAATTGCTTCAGCTGATAGATCTGGCTCATTCATGGGAAGTGACTTTACTTTTTCAGATATAGATGGATTCGAATTAGAAGATTTTACCTATAAAATAGTTAAAGATGCAGATCTGGTTGATGGGAAAGAATGTTGGGTCATTGAAGCAACACCTAAGAGTAAAAAGGTTATCGAAAAGACTGGCTACCTGAAGAGTGTTCAGTGGGTAAGAAAAGACATTTTTTTAGTAGTTAAAAATCGAATTTTGGTAAAAAAGGGTAAGAAAGTAAAATTATTTGCTGCAAAAGATATAGAAAAAATAAACGGTATTTGGACAGCAAAAACTTTGCAAATGATAACCACAAAGAGCAAAAAACTCGTACACAAAAGCATTTTTCAACTGAAAAGTATAAAGTATAATACGGATGTGGGTGATGAAATTTTTGCTACAGAAGTAATGCAGCGTGGTCTGTAGTTTGATATTAAAAGATTCTAAATTGTTGAAGATTGGACTTATAGCTTCGATCTTCCTTTTATTTTCAAGCATACTATATTCTGAGGAAATTGATCTTGATTTAGCATCTGATGATTTCGATTTATTAGAAGATTTGTCATTTGAAGAATTTGAGGCAGACATAGAGATTAGTGACGAATTTAAAATCTCTACCGAAACTGAGACTTTGGAATCGATCTCTGGAAGTCCTATCACCATCGAGGGTTCAGATACATTTTCTGGCTCAATAATTCAGAGCCTGGTCTTTGGTATTGAAAACCCTGGGCCTTTTTTTAAAAGGAACAGTCGCGGCCTAGAGAGAGTTCGAACAAATATTAATTTAAGTACAAAAGGCGAAGTCTTCTCTAATCTAAAATATAAATTTGGAGGTTTGGTTCGGTTTGATTGGGGTGATTGGCAGGGTGAAAAATTTCGATTTGGAGGAAACTCAACCGAATTTAGTTTAAAAGATGTATACCTAGATTTTTATCCTTCTAACAATATATGGATGCGTATAGGAAACCAGATTATTGCCAGAGGGCAATTTGATACTCTTTCAATTTCGGATACGATTAACCCTAGAGACTTATCAATACCAGCACAGGGGGAATTGTCTGAATTTCGGCAGCATGTACCAGCTATACTTGTTAATTTCCCCTTGTCAGACTTTAAAATTGAAGTGGTAGTAACGCATAATGCTAAAGCAAATAATCTAGGTAAAGTAGGTAGTAGTTTTGATCCAACAGCGTTGTTCCAAGGTCTTGCAGTTCCTGGTGGCAGTCCCTTGGTCCCAGTTTATCTAAAGCCCAGCAACCAAACTGAGCTGTTTGCGAGACTAAATTATTCTTTCAATGGTGGCGACTTTTCAGTTGTGTTTTCAGACGAAAACTTAAATCAAAGAAACCTAAAGGCTATAAATGCTACAACCCTTTCTACCGAGCTATCTTTTGGGTTTGATAGAGTTAGGATGCTTGGGCTTAGTGGAAACCTTGCTCGGGGAAATTACTTGTTTAAATATGAGGGTGCACAACTCTCAAGTATGCCAATAGCTGGGAAAGACCCTACTGCATTGCCCTGGCATAAAAGGGATCAATCCATTTTAGGCTTAGGTATTGACTACAGTGGTGTAGATAATCTCACCCTCGGTTTTGAAACTGATATAAAATTTACAAAAGACCACACGAATGACCTTAGTGGGTCTAAGACCTCGGTGGGACAGTCCATTCAGGCCAGGTGGACAGGCTTAAATGATCTCTTGATGATCAATGGTACACTCAGTCGCCTAAATAGTGAGAAGAGTGTTATTTCAAGTATAGCTGCAAATTACAACATTCGTGATGGATTATCCTTGGGAGGGCGTTTGGTGCAATATCACGCTAACTCTGCGGCAGATAGTTTTTATCCTTACAAAAATCAAGATGTTATAATGTTGTCTACTGAATATAGTTTCTAAGTAGCTTGGGCTAATATTTTTTCATCTATCAAATTTGTTTACGTTTTAAATGTCTTTTAGGACCGATAAGCCTCTTTTTTGCTCTAAGCCACTGTTAGTTATTGGTCTTTATGTGATTAACCTAAATGGTGTAATAACTATTTATTCTTGCTGCCCCTCTAAAACATTAACTTTGGCCATGGCTTGTTCTTTAAATTTTTGAAGAATTTCCATTGCCCTTAATTCCTCTCCAGCCATTTTTATGTTTGAAAATAATTCAACAATGACACCAGAATTTTCTGAAGATTTAAATAGCAAAATAGTGTGTCCCTTTACCGTTTCAACTGAGGTTACAGTTTGTACGACAGTCCATAAAGAGGGAGCTAACAAGGTGAAATTAATAACTCTCGCGTACATTAGTCATTTTCCACAAATGATCTTGCAGATACATATTCAGTCATTTTTGTAGAGGCTACTTCATAAATTTGTTTCAATTCTCCAGAATCAAACGCTCGATACCAATTAAGGTCATCGAACATTCCACTTGCTTTTATTATACCAGTCATCGAGGCTACGGCTTCATCATTTGGTCCTTCAAGTATGGCTACTGCGCTTATTTCTGGATGATTAAGATATAGCATCTCCAAAAGATTTCCCCCTAGGCTTTCTACAAACGGAGCTACAATATCCTTTCGATTTTGTGGCTTGCTAACCATAGATGAACTGAATTCTTTACTTGTTTTTCCCAAAACAACATATTTGTGCATATTCGTCCCTTTTATTAAAACTGAATTAACTTCTTTGTAATCAAATTCTTGTTAGTTTCTTTGACATTTACTTTTTATTCAACTTATAATTTTTGAAAAGGGGTAAATATTGGATAAAGAAAAACTCCATTACGATACATTGCACATTGGTTTTTTAGAAAAGCTGTGGGGAGATGGTTTCATGTCTCCCGGTGGCTATGGAGAGGTAAAAAGGCTTTTAATAGATACAAATATGTGTGGTTGTAAGGTATTGGATATTGGTTGTGGGGCAGGTGGGATAACATTGAGCCTTATTAAGGATTTTGAGGCCAAAATGGTTATCGGTGTAGATGTTGAAGCCGATGTTGTTAAAAAAGCAAAAACTAAAGTTAAGAAAGCATCATTGGATGACCAAATAAAGATCTTACTTGTTGGGCAAGGTAAGCTACCATTCAAAGCTAATACCTTTGATATCGTTTTCTCCAAGGACTCAATTGTACATATTTCAAACAAGGAAAAAATCTTTCAAGAGGTATTTAGAGTTTTAATCCCAGGGGGAATTTTTGTTTTCTCTGATTGGTTAATTTCGCACGATCAAGAGCCATCTCCAGAAATGAAGTATTACTTAGCTCTTGAGGACCTTGGATTTGGTATGGCTTCACCAATAGTCTATGAAAAGTCATTAAGGAAAAGTGGTTTTACCTCTATTGAGGTCAGGAATCGTAATTCCTGGTATACAAATGAAGCTCGTCGGGAGTTAGATATTTTATCTGGATCAGATAGAAGGTCCTATGAAAAACTAACTTCAAAGGAGTTTATCAATAGACAAATCTTAACTTGGGAGGCAATGATCAAAGTGTTGGAGACGGGGGAACACTGTCCTCATCATTTTAGAGCAATAAAAGCAAAGCTTTAAAGAACCTAGATAACTAAAATATTTACTTAAAATCGATGTTTTTTTAAACTTTAGAAGACTCCTAGTTGTCATATCCTCCAAACATCTTACATGTTAGATGAAAATCACTTGCTTTCTATAGTGTAATCAGTATTTATCTCCCAAGATTAATGTGTAGAAATTAGTTATTAAACGGTTCCAGATTTTAGAAGGTACACAAATGAAAATAGCATCTCCCAAAGAGTTGGATCAAGGTGAAGGCCGAGTAGCGATTACTCCTCAGTCGGCTAAGTTTTTAATAAATATGGGTCATGAAGTTATTATACAAGCTGGAGCTGGAGATAGCTCGCGTTTCTCTGACAATGATTATAAGGATAGTGGATGCAAGGTAATAAAGGCTTCCTCTACTATTTGGAAAGAAGCTGATGTTATTGCCAAAGTAAATCCACCTTCAGATGATGAGCAAAAAAAATTGAGAAAAGGTCAGGTATTAATTGGTTTCATTTGGCCAACCCAAAATAAGGAATTATTGAATAATTTGCAAAAAAAGGGCATCACCACAATCGCTATGGATATGGTTCCAAGGATAAGTCGAGCTCAAAAAATGGATGCTCTGTCATCTATGTCGAATATTGCAGGTTATAGAGCTGTCATTGAGGCAACGAGTAATTTTGATCGTTTCCTTACTGGGCAAATTACAGCGGCTGGTAAAGTTCCTCCCGCTAAAATATTAATAATAGGCGCAGGAGTAGCTGGTTTAGCGGCAATAGGAACATCAGTAAGTATGGGTGCTATTGTAAGAGCTTTTGATGTCAGACCCGAGGTGGCTGAACAAATAGAATCCATGGGAGCAGAGTTCTTAATGCTTGATTTTGAAGAAGCTGCTGATGGGTCCGAAACAGGTGGATATGCAGCCCCCTCTAGCCCTGAGTTTAGAGAAAAGCAGCTACAGTGTTTTAGTGATCAAGCTAGTGAGGTAGATATTGTTATTACCACAGCTTTAATTCCAGGAAGAGATGCACCAAAGCTTTGGCTAAAAGAATTCGTTGAAAAGATGAAGCCTGGTTCTGTCATCGTCGATCTAGCAGCTGAGAAGGGTGGAAACTGTGAACTGACAGTACCTGGTAAAAAAGTACATACAGATAACGATGTGACTATCATTGGATATACAGATCTACCGAGCCGTATGGCATCCCAAGCTTCATCTTTATATGCTACTAACATTAGGCACATGTTAGACGATCTAACCCCAGAAAATGATGGGAAAATAGATATTAATATGAAGGATGACGTTATTCGAGGAAGTACAGTAACCCATGCTGGGAAAATAACATTTCCACCACCCCCACCTAAAATAAAAGCTATAGCAAAACAAGTTCAGAAGGTTGAAGTCAAGACACCCGAACAGGTTAGAGCGGAAGAGGCCGAGGCGTTTAGAAAAAATACCCTTCAGCAAATATTAATGTTAACAGTTGGAGCATTTCTGATGTTTGTTGTAGGGAATTACGCACCTCCAGACTTCATGCAGCACTTGATTGTATTTGCATTAGCTTGCTTTGTTGGATTTCAGGTAATTTGGAACGTAAGCCATGCTTTACACACCCCTTTGATGGCAGTGACGAATGCTATATCAGGTATTATAATTATTGGTGCTGTGTTGCAAATGTCTTCTGTAAGTTGGTTTGCTATCTTTCTGGCATCAATTTCGGTTCTTATTTCGACCATAAATATAGTTGGAGGGTTTATGGTAACCCGACGGATGTTGTCTATGTTTCAGAAATCTTGATGTTTAGGAGAGTTTAATGGAATACGGATTGGTATCAGCAGCATACATTTCTGCAAGTGTTTTATTTATTTTATCGCTTGGTGGCTTGAGCAATCAAGAGAAGGCAAAAAGAGCTGTCTGGTTTGGTATTGCTGGTATGGCCCTTTCTGTTTTTTTTAGTATCTTCAGTGGAAACTCGGGTAATTTCTGGCTCCTAATCCCAATGATCATTATTGGTGCTGTCATAGGTTACATTGTCGCAAAAAAGGTTGAAATGACTGAAATGCCACAATTAGTGGCAGCCTTGCATAGTTTTGTGGGATTGGCGGCTGTTTTGATTGGATTTAATGCTCAATTAGAGTTAGCTCTGATAGAAAGCCTGAATGGGAATTTTGGAGAACTAAAAGGATTTTCTAAGAAGATATCTGAGAAAAATGGGGCTGGAATTTCAATAATGACAGTTGAAATTTTCTTGGGGATATTTATCGGTGCAGTCACCTTTACCGGTTCAGTAGTTGCTTTTGGGAAGCTATCAGGAAAAATTGATGGAAAGGTATATAAATTACCTGGAGGTCATGGATTAAATTTGGCCACGCTTATATGTGTTGTTCTATTGGGTATCCTTTACTTCTACAACCCTAGCATTTGGACATTACTTCTTGTTTCGATTTTGGCT
>MDTC01214906.1_pt1 | contig 10301 bp, 11 predicted proteins | sample 811181 | NCBI WGS metagenome assembly MDTC01 (sample SAMN05326644, study PRJNA326480) | marine metagenome | isolation source: seawater | place: Pacific Ocean: North | collected 2011
AGATTCAAAAAGTTAGAAGCGGTTTATGTTTCTTATTTTTGCCGCTAGAACACTTGAACTATGTATCGTACACACACTTGCGGAGCACTCCGAAATGAAGATATTGACACGAATGTTAACCTCTCTGGTTGGGTGCAACGTTCCCGAGATTTAGGCGGAATGACTTTCGTGGATTTAAGAGACCGTTATGGGATTACACAACTTGTTTTCAATATGGAAACAGATGCAAAGCTCTGCGAAACTGCACGTAAGCTCGGTCGAGAATTTGTGATTCAAATCGAAGGCACAGTGATTGAACGCAGCAGCAAGAATAAAAATATGCCTACAGGGGATATCGAAATTGAAGTAGAAAAGCTTACTGTATTGAACGATGCCAAGACACCTCCGTTTACTATTGAAGATGAGACAGATGGTGGTGATGAATTGCGCATGCAATACCGCTACTTGGATTTAAGAAGAAATCCTGTTCAAGAAAAACTACGACTCAGAAATAAGGTTTCTTTGGAGACAAGAAAATATTTAGATGGTCAAGACTTTATGGATGTAGAAACGCCTGTCTTAATCAAATCTACACCTGAAGGTGCACGTGATTTTGTCGTACCAAGTAGAATGAACCCAAACGAATTTTACGCCCTGCCGCAATCTCCTCAAACCTTTAAGCAATTGTTGATGGTTTCAGGAATGGACCGCTACTACCAAATCGTAAAGTGCTTTAGAGACGAAGATTTACGTGCAGACCGCCAGCCAGAATTCACACAGATTGACTGTGAGATGGCCTTCGTGGAGCAAGAAGATGTATTGCAGACCTTTGAGGGATTGATTCAGCATTTATTTAGAGAAGTGAGAGGGGTTGAGCTTGATGCACAGTTCCCAAGAATGACCTACGCTGAAGCCATGGAAAAATATGGCTCTGACAAACCAGACATTCGATTCGGAATGGAATTCAATGACCTTACCGAAATAGCACAAGGCAATGGCTTTGTTGTTTTTGATAGTGTAGAAGCTGTCTTAGCCATTAATGCTGAAGGTTGTGCCAACTACTCAAGAAAACAGTTGGATGCCCTAACCGATTGGGTCAAACGCCCTCAAATTGGAGCCAGAGGATTGGTCTATGTGAAATACAACGAAGATGGCACGAGCAAGTCATCGGTAGATAGATTTTATAGCGAAGAAGAACGAAAAGCATGGTTGGTCCAATGTGGCGCCAAACCCGGCGACCTTTTATTACTACTATGTGGGGAACTCGACAAAACAAGAAAGCAGCTCAATGAATTGCGTCTGCATCTAGGGACTGAGCTTGGACTGAGAGACCCGAAGATCTTCAAACCACTTTGGGTAGTTGATTTCCCACTATTGGAATGGGACGAAGAAAGCGAACGCTACCACGCCATGCACCACCCTTTTACCTCTCCGAAACCAGAAGATTTTGATTTAATAGACTCAGAACCTGGAAAGGTTCGAGCCAATGCCTATGATTTGGCAATGAACGGTGTTGAGCTTGGAGGCGGATCGATTCGTATTCATGACAAAGCGCTGCAATCAAGAATGTTTGACTTACTAGGATTTACAAAAGAAGAGGCGGAAGCACAATTTGGATTTTTAATGAATGCCTTTGAATATGGAGCACCACCACACGGTGGACTGGCATTTGGATTAGACCGGCTCGTTGCAACTATGGGTGGTTCAGAATCTATTAGAGATTACATTGCATTTCCGAAAAACAATAGTGGTCGCGATACCATGATCGATGCACCTGCGCCCATTGATGCAGAGCAACGCAAAGAGTTAGGATTGTAATTAAACGATATCCATACGCTGGTTCTCAAAGAATAAATATGTGGTAGTATATTTTAAGAAAAATGGAAAAAGAATTTAAATTTAGCGGAACTCCCGGAGGATTATTTATAAATGTTTTGAAGGTATATTTCACCATTTTATTGACCCTTGGTATAGGAACTCCTTGGGCTGTGTGTCGTCTAGAACGATGGAAAGCTGACCACACGACTATTGATGGCAGAAATATAAAATTTAATGGAAATGGAAGTGATTTGTTCGGAAAGTTTTTAAGCGGATACTTTTTAACATTGATCACATTGGGTATTTACAGTTTCTGGTTTGCCATTACCCTTCAAAAATTCCTGGTTGAAAACAGAACATTTATAGACTAAAGGATAAAAACATTACGACGCGTGAAGATCGTCTTAGAAGCCTTTATACATTTTGATTTGTGAAAAGACATGCAGTTTCAATACTTAGCTTGCCTTTAGTAAATAACTATCCTTTCAGCTACTTGATATCCTGACGACTTTGAAGAGAGAATCATGTGATACATACCGGACTTTAATGGTAATTCGAACCTATGCACATTACTTTCAACTATACCAAATTTTATATGCTCGCCCTGGTTATTAACAATTAAATATGAGAAGTCGTCCTCAACATAAGAGGGTAAATAAAGTTCGAATACCCCAGCGGAAGGATTTGGTCTCAACCCATAGCTAAATACAGATTTTTCATCTATGCCAACAGAACCCTCAAGCACCCCGAAGTCAAAAAAGAAGGTGTCGTTTGGTACCACTCCCGGAGTACAAGGCAAAGGTAAAGAGCCAACACTCAAATAATAATTAAAATTGTAATTGACTGCCGCAGGTAGTGGCATGATTACAATTGTATCTGTTGTATTACAAATCGCTGTTGCCATACCAAGACAATATTGCGATGATACAGAGATATCATTGCCAGATAGTTGAACCGAAGAATTATCTAACAAACAAGATGTAGTCGAAAAAGCTAAATCAATATATACAAAAATAGTATCGTCGGAATCTGGATAAACAGGCTCCATTGTGACATTTAAGATATTATTTTGGGAAAAAATACTGACGCAGCTCAGACAAAAGGTTATCAGAATTGTATGTAAAAATTGCATGGCTTGTTTTCTAATTTAACGAAGGATTATAATATTGGTTGTTTCATCTCACTCATAAGTAGACGTCTTTTTGAGATCATTTACCAAGGATACACTATTAATTGCTGTTACAGCGTCAATAAACTTTTTATTAGAAACCGGTACGCTTAATGTTAAGTGCGGAATTTCTTCAAAGTTTTGATATAGTATAGTACAGTCACTCGATTTTACAGTATTCATGACAAAAGGCATAGCTTCATAAGTAAAACGAAGCTCAATCTCATTTCGGTCCTCATCCTCGACAATCGTTGCGTTTTCAAAAGCACCTTTTGCTGCAGTTCGATAAGCATTAATTAAGCCCCCGACACCTAAGTTTGTACCTCCATAATAACGGACAACTGCCACCAAAACATTGGTTAAATCAAAAGATTTTATTTGGCCGTATATCGGGACACCAGCACTATGAGAGGGTTCACCGTCATCGCTGTAGCGAAAATCTTCTTTTTTACTCCCCAAACAGTAGGCATAACAAACATGCACGCATCCATGGTTTTCTTTTCTGAGGCGCTCAAGATGCGCTTTAACCTCATCAATATTTGAACAAGGGTAAGCAAAACCCAGGAACTTGGATCCTTTTTCTTTGTAGAAACCCTGTCCAGGAACTTCAATTGTTCGAAACACAAGTAATTTACTTGATCAGTATTCTAGAATTCAATGAGTGGGTGGCATCAGCAACTTCGATCAAGTATACACCAGCATCCATTGAAGTTTGCACATTTACGGGACCAGAAACTACTGAAAGTTTTTTGCTATACACTTTTTCACCCATCATATTGGTTATAGTCAGCTCAGCTTGATCCAATGGATATCCATTGAAATCAATCGTAAAATCTCCATTAGAAGGATTAGGCATGAGTTTTAAATTCGACTCTAATTGATCTGGTAAACCGGCCAAAGACAACTCATCCACTAAATTAAGATCATCGATATAATAGGATCCAGGAGGTTGCTGACCCGTAAATGGATTATAGGCATATGCCCCAAATTGAACCTTTCCAAAAGTAATCCCATCAGTTGCACCGAAAGCTGTTCCCATAGTTCCGATAGATACTTCATCCACAATAAACTCCGAGGTAGCATTGTCTAAATCAAAAATTATATGAATTTCATGCCATTCGCCTGCAGAGAGGTCATCAACCTCTAGATAGTCAAATGCATCCCAGTCGAGAAAAAGAAGCGTAGAATCACCCAAGATACATATTAAATGTGCAATCCCTCCCAATGAATCGTGAAAACCGATTAATCCCCCTTCACTGTCTTCAGGGATATAAAGGCTCATGTAATAAGAATATTTCCCTTCGCTGTAATCTGACCAAGACCAGGTTGCCTTTGTACTCGTAGTTCCATCATCGAAAACATGTCCAGAATTAGTGCCAGACAAAAATTGATCTGTACTCACCACGCAAGCCTCTATATCCAAACCTGTCCATAGCCCCCAACCATTTTCAGATCCCACTTCACTCAATAGTTCACCTGCATTATAATCATCAAAAGATTCACTCATGATACTCCACTGACTAAAGACCATGGATGGTACCAATATTAAAACAAAACATAAAACTTTTTTCATATCACAATTTTTAATTTTAGCCTAAAGTTATTCATTAATGAAGGAAAACCCAAAATAGGCTTTCAGTTTAAGGCTAAAAAAAAAAGGCAGCCGAAGCTGCCTTTCCATTTCAAAATAATACTTATTTGATAACGATTCTGGAAGAAAATTCGTTTGTATTATCGGCAACCTTTAATATATAAACACCTGGGTTTAGTTCAAGGCTGAAGTTTTTTGAAGAATTAGAGACAGCAGACAACTTCTCGTTATGAACGATAGCTCCTATCATGCTAGTGATGGTTAATGACGCATTGTCAAAAGCGTAGTCGTTAAAATCAATCGAAAACTCTCCGTTTGATGGGTTTGGTGCAACACCAACCGCCATTGCGTTGTTTTCTTCAATTCCTGCGCCACCAGTCATATCTATAATTTCTAGATCATCATAGAAAAACTCTCCTGGATTATACTCAACAGGATCTGCAAAAACATTTATTGACGTTCCCCACAGGTCAAATGCACCAAGGCCATTTATTGCCATTTCTCCATTTCCAGCAGTTCCAGTTCCCATAGATTCACCATTCACCATGATTTCAGATGTATTTTCGTCAAGGTCAACCATTAAATCAACAGCATCCCATGCTCCTGGAGTTAAAGGTGCCTGCGCAATGTAAGCAGCTCCATCAGAAACCAATAGCAAGGTATCTCCTGAAATAATGTAATACATTGAAGAATACGTTTCATTTATGTCCATCATGTTGTCACCAATCCCAATATATCCACCTGCGCTACCTTCAGGAACATATAAATTCATTTTAATCATATATTGACCCGTATTGATATTAGTCCAAGCAAATATTCCGTCTGTATCAATACTGTCATTGCTTACAGAACGTCCTGACATTGATCCATTTGCAGCATAAGTAGAACTTGCCAATGAGGAAGATCCCGCAGTCGCTGCACCAAATTCAACGTTCCATTCTCTCCAACCATTATCGCCACCTACATCGGTCAAGACGTCTCCATCAGAATAGCTTTCAAAGTCTTCTGAAACAAGCGTTATTTGGGCGTTCATTAAAAAAGGTACCGCAAAGGCGGCAGAAAGTAAAATTTTTTTCATAGTCTTAAATTAAATGATTAATGAAACTAAATTACAAAATTTTCTCGGGCCCTTTAAGAACAAGGTCAACATGAAACTAAATTAGTACAGAACATAATGGTTATAGGTTTCATAATTTTATTTTGAAATAGTTCTAAATTTGAGAAGCCAATTTCATTGATAGGCGTTACCAAAAACATCATTATCCATGAATACACTTTAATCCATGAAAAAATACTTCTATCTTATACAATTCCTAATACTTTTAGTGGGGAGGACTACAGCACAAGACAGTACCACCATTCTATTTATCGGAAATAGTTACACCTACTACAACAATATGCCTAGTATACTTTCCGATATCGCAACATCATTCGGAAATAACGTTTCACACGCCGCACAGACACCTGGAGGTGCAACATTTTCTTCTCACGCCAACAATAACAACACATACAATGCCATGAATAGTGAAAACTGGGATTATGTTGTGTTGCAGGCACAAAGCCAAGAACCCTCATTTCCTTTCGGTCAAGTAAATACCCAAACTTTACCTTTTGCGATGCAGCTTGCAGATAGTGCGCAAGCAATATCAACTTGTTCACAAGCAATGTTTTTTATGACCTGGGGTCGGCAAAACGGAGACCCGCAATGGGATTCCATAAATACATTTGACAAAATGAATGATCGGCTTCGACTAGCCTATTTGCGTTTTGCGGACTCTTCAAATGCTTCTGTTTCTCCTGTGGGCGTTGCTTGGCAATATGTCAGAGAAAATTATCCGAATATTAATCTATACGCAGGAGATGGTTCACATCCTTCATATGCTGGATCGTATCTCACGGCGTGCACCTTTTATGCATCTATATTTCATAGCGATCCTAGTGGATCAACATTCCATGGAAGTCTGAATTCCGAGGATGCCTTCTTATTACAACAAGCGGCAAGCTTGAGTGTACTGGATAGCATAGAAAATTGGGGGTTAAAACACCATGATTCTTTGAGCGAAGTGTCTTTTTCATACGATATAGATACCGTAAATCTAACTGTCGACTTTAACTCCAATATAGCATTTATTGACTCCATATTTTGGGATTTTGGAGATGGAAACACTTCCATTTTATCAAATCCATCACATTCGTATAATGGTCCAGATGAATACACTGTTCAGCTCATTGGCTACAGCCCTTGTTCGGGAGATACGATGACACAAAATATTCTAATTGAAATGCCATTTGGGGGGATACCGCAACATCAATATGGAGGAAATTACACGCTAAAAAGGGTTTCAGAAAATATATATAACCTATCAAGTTTAAATAAAAACAGCATTGATAAAATTGAAGTTTTAGATTTGATGGGAAGACCAATAAAAGCAAAATTAAATTTATTAAATATGTATTCGGCAAATATTGAATTAAGACATAAAGGTCAGGTACTCATTCGATTTGAATTAAATAAAGAACCGCACTTATTACGTTTACTACATTGAACGCAAAAGTGCATGAAACCCAAATAGCCAAGGATTTTTTTTGGTACATTTATTGCTATACAGTTGTCAGAGTTATGAAGAGACTAATTTTAATTTTACCCTGTATTTTGAGCTGTATGATCATATTGGTCTCAACTAGCGTACCTATTAATTTAGTTTTTGCGACACATGACACCGAAGATATTTCTTTATGTGAACTTGGAGAAGATTTTGTCTCTGAAGAGTCGATATATGCTGATTGGTTTTTAGTAGACTTTTTGGCTATGAATAATCAAAAAATCAATCAATTTTCGGGAAAAATAAAGCCTCAATTTAAAGATGTTGAAACACCTCCTCCAGAATTCTCGTTTTGTTAAATCGCAATTCGAAATAAAAAATAATTCAATATCTAAAAACCAATAAAAAATGAAAACTAAAATTTTTATGCTTGGATGCATCGTAGCATTCTTGTCATCATGCGCTGTAATACGTCCCGGAGACGTCGGTATAAAACAGAACTTTGGTAAGCTCAAGGGAAAAACAAAAACCCAAGGCATCATGTTTTTTAACCCTTTTACAAGTAGCATTGTTCGTGTTCCCATTCGAACAGTGAATAAAGAGATCCGTTTGAATCTGCCGTCGAAAGAAGGGCTTAATGTTCAAGCTGAAATTTCTATTCTCTATCATATAGAACAAGGTAAAGTTTCAGAAATAATCTCAACCGTAGGAAAACGCTACGAGCAAACCTTAATCTTAAGTACCTTTAGATCAGCATCGGCTGATGTATGCGCGCGTTTCTTTGCAAAAGACATGCATTCCGGAAAACGTGGTGAAATTGAAAAAGAAATCAAGGGTCACATGGCTAAAATTCTGGAAGGAAGAGGATTCGTAATTGAAGCTGTCCTTTTAAAGAGTATCACCTTACCTAAAGGACTCTATGCTGCTATTGAAGGCAAACTTCGTGCCGAACAAGAGGCCCAACAAATGCAATTCGTGCTCCAAAGGGAAGAAAAAGAGGCGGAAAGAAAACGAATTGAGGCGGCTGGAATTCGCGATGCACAGTTGATCATCAAGGAAGGTATCACAGAAGGAAATATTCAGTGGAAAAGTCTGGAGGTCCTCAGGGAGATTTCAATGTCACCCAATGCCAAGCTAATATTAACTGATGGTAAAACTCCAGTTTTGATTGGGGGAGACAAGGATTAGAGGTCCTAATTATTCCCTCTAGAAATTAAATACGGCGACTCAAATGAGTCGCCGTATTCATTCACATCAATTCATTTTCAAAATGAATTACAGAAATATATATTTATTTTAAATGAATAATAAAGTGAAAGATGAAAAAAATAGTCCTTCTTTACCTACTCTTTATTTCCACAAATATTATTTTTGGACAAGTAGATACGGTTAACGTATATAGCGAAGCGATGAATAAATATATTCCCAACCTTGTCATAACCCCTAAAAATTATACTTCCCAAAATAAAAGGCTTCCAGTTATCTATCTACTTCACGGAGCAGGTGGCTACTTCAGTAATTGGTTATTTCGTGTACCCAGAATAGAACAATACGCCACAGACTACAACCTTATTATCGTATGTCCTGATGGCGGGGAAGGCAGTTGGTACATAGATAGCCCACTCGATTCATCAAGTCAATATGAAAGCTTTATTACGAAAGAACTTGTACCTATAATAGACCAGAATTACAGGACGATCAGCCATAAAAATGGGCGTGCGATAACAGGACTAAGTATGGGGGGACATGGGGCACTTTACCTTGCTTTTCGAAACCAAGACATTTGGGGCGCTGCAGGAAGCATGAGTGGTGGTGTCAATATAATCCCCTTTGCTGAAGAATGGAATATCGATGAAATTTTAGGGCCATATGCTGAGTATAAAAATAATTGGAAAGATAATACAGTAATAAACCTCACACACTTATTAAATGGAGATCTCAAAATAATATTTGATTGTGGTAATGAAGATTTCTTTGCCGATGTAAATAGAGAATTACATGAAAAATTGGTCATTGAAGGGATTCCGCATGAATATTCGGTTCGTCCTGGAAAGCACAATTGGGATTATTGGCGTAGTTCAATAAAATATCACTTAGTATATTTTAATGACGTTTTTGGTCGAGAGTAGCATTACCTTTAAGTAAGTTCGAGTAACGAATCGAGCATTCTATTGCGTACCATTTGAATAATTCTTTTGTTCATAGAACGCTCATTTTTAAGGTACGTTTTAAACTCCTCTTTCGTAAGCTGCCCCAAAATCATTCCTTGAATTTCTTTTTTAAACGGATTATCATTTTGAAAAGCACTTTCGATTGCAATGACCCTTTTCTGTTTATCCATTATATGAAAAACTACTTTCTGAGACAAGAAATAGCTTTTGACCCGAAGTATTAGGATGTCATGCTGCATTTTGATTACAGGGCGCAATATCATATTCTGAAAAAGCTCATCCTCTTTTAGGTTACCTGCAGTAAGCGAGTCGGGAAGAACGGGTCGTACTTTTTGCATGTTTAGTTGTTGTATAAAGATCCCAAAACACGGTCCTCGAACTGATAGCCTCCATTAGTTTCTTGCTTATCTAGTTTCTTGTATTCTACAAGTCCCCAAAGCAAAAACTCTTTAAAAAAGAGCTTATCCGAAGGGCTTGCCAGCGCTTGATACATTTCAACGATATCATTCAAAGGCTCAACTGCATTCAATATTTCAGCGTACTCCTGATCGGTCAAATCTGCGGACAGTGAAAAAGAGCTATTTTCCATGAACCAAGAAACGACGGCATCAAATTCGTCTTTGGCACCTGGCTTGCTAAGCTTCTTAATTTCTCTAAAGCTATCATTAAACAAAGTTTTGACGGCATTGCCCAAGAGCAATAAAGCAACATTCTCTGCTCCCTCTTGTTCACCCTCGTAAACAAGCTCAACTTTACCAGTGATGGCAGGGATCACCGCTAAGAAGTCTGACATCCGCACAGCAGTACTTTCTTGCTGGGTCGTCAACATACGATAGGTCGCTCCACTCAAAAGGTTCTCGTACATGGTAATGCTCATTCTTGCAGAAACACCACTCTTAGCATCAATCAATTCATTTTCGCGTGCTTCAAATCCAATTTGTTCAATTAAGGTTTTAGCAAGCTCAGGAACATAAATTGCATTTGATTCTATCTGCTTAGCGACCTCTTGATTGGTAATCTCTTTGGCAAGC
>MDTC01256571.1_pt1 | contig 10300 bp, 9 predicted proteins | sample 811181 | NCBI WGS metagenome assembly MDTC01 (sample SAMN05326644, study PRJNA326480) | marine metagenome | isolation source: seawater | place: Pacific Ocean: North | collected 2011
AGTCCTTATTCAAGATTTATAATGAGGGTGCCTGGTTTCGGTAATTCAGCAAATTCTTTCAATAGTTTTATAATTATTGCTCTATTAGATGACTGGAAAAATAGAAAAAAAGGACAGCAAGTTGTTTTAAGAGAAGCAATCGGGAAAATTGTAACCCTACCTCAAGCCCTAGCTTTTCCAATTTCCCCACAATCAATTCGTATTTCAAATTATAATAAACCAATACAAATGGTAATTTATGGAAACACTTACGAAGAACTTGAGGAAATTCAAAAAGAAGTTATTTCAAAATTAAGGTTGAATCAAAATTTCTCTAGAGTTGAATCTGACTATAATCGGAACAAACCTGAGGTAAAATTAATTATTAACAAAAATAAAGCTAAAGATCTGGGAATATCAACAAAAAACATAGGAGAAACTTTAGAAACATTATATGGAGGGAAAAAAGTCACATCTTTTAATAAATTAGGTAAAGAATATCCTATAATTGTTCAACAATATTTATCTGATAGAAGAAACAAGGATGGTATTTCAAAAATATTTGTTAGATCCGAAACAAGTGGAAAGCTTATATCTCTAGCAAATCTCGTCAGTTTTAAGGAAGAAGGATCGGCTAAAGAGTTAGCAAGATACAACAGGCAAAGAGCAGTCACTATCTCTTCAAATATAAATGAAAATTATACATTGATTGAGGCTATTAAATTTCTCGAAGAATTAATGGCAGATTTAGCACCAAAAAACCAAATTACCTGGAAAGGAAAGTCAGAGGAAATTAAAGAAACTAGTAATGAGCTTTTTATAATTTTTATTCTAGCCTTATTAACAGCCTACTTAGTAATGGCCGCAACATTTAATTCTTTTATACATCCTTTTATAATTATTCTTACTGTTCCTCTTGCAATCTTTGGTGGCCTAGTTTTTATATTATTTTTAAATAGTTCAGTTAATATTTTTTCACAAATCGCTTTAATAATACTCATAGGTATTTCTACTAAAAATAGTATTTTAATAGTTGATTATGCTAACCAAATTAGAACTACTGGAAAAAATATTGAGACAGCAGTTAGAGACGCGTGCAGTGTTAGATTTAGACCTATTATCATGACCTCACTAAGCACTATGATTGCTATGATACCTTTGGTTATAGGAAACATTGGCCCAGGAGCTGGTGAAGGCTCAAGATTGGCAGTTGGGTCAACTATTTTAGGTGGAATGATAATTTCAACATTTTTTACATTATATATAACTCCATCAATGTATTTAGCACTAGCTAAAAAAACAAAAAGAATTGATATAGTAGACTTGGAATTGAAAAAAGAGTTGTCTAAAAAATAATATATCTATTTTTAAAAAGATAATTTTTACATTTATCTAATTGATTTTTATAAATATTGGATTGTTTTTCTACTCTTTTTGCTAGTTTAATTACTTTTTTATTTTTTTTATAATACTTATAATTTCCCCAACCTTCGTGATATGCTAAATATTGCTTGTAAGCATCATTTTTAGAAATTTTTAATATACTTTCAGTTTTATTAGTATACCAACCTATAAAATCGACACTATCTTTAAACCTGGCCCTAGTAGCTAATCTATTTCCTGTTTCTTTTTTATATTGTTCCCAAGTTCCTTTGACTGCCTGAGAATAGCCGAAAGAACTTGAGGGTCTTTTATAAGGTATAACCTTAAAGATTTTTTGTCTTGGAGGTTTTGCTAGCCAATCAAAATCAGATTCCATCTTAATTATTGCTAATTGAATATGTATTGGCGTTCCCCATTTTTTCTCAACTTTTTTTACATGCTTTAACCACAAGTATTTTTCATCAAAAATTAGACAACTGTTTGAAGTATTAGATGGTATTGAAGAACAACCAAAAAATAAAAAAAAAATTAAAAAAAAAATATTATTTTTTAAAAAAGTCATGTTTATTTATAAGATTGTGAATAAAAATTACAACTAGCACACCAAATAAATTACCTATTATATCTGAAATCTCAAAGCTCCTATATTGTATTACAAGATGTGAAAATTCTATAAAGATTGATAAAAAAATTAAGTAAATTGTTAATTTTTTAATTTGAGAAGACTCTTTAAAGGACAAAAATCCAATAAATGATAATAAGAAAAAAACTAAAAAATGATTTAACGAAATGATTAAATTTGCTGCTAGTTCCGGCTGAGATTTACAATTATCATGAAAAATACAACCTGCTAGACTACCTGGAAAAAAATATATTACAAATAAACATAAATTACTTAAATAAAAAATTATTTTATATTTGTAAAAATTTATTTTCATCTTTACCTATAGTTTTATTTATAAATATAATTTAGAAATAATAAAATGAGTTTTTTAGTACTTGTAAGGCACGGACAAAGTTCATGGAATCTTGAAAAAAAATTTACAGGATGGGTTGATGTTGACCTAACAACTGAGGGTGAAGTAGAGGCAAAAAATGCAGGTATTCTCATTAAGCAAAAAGGTATATTAATTGATTTTTACTTTTCATCATTACAATTAAGAGCAAACAAGACACTTAAAATTATTCAAGAAATTTTAGGTGACACCAAAAATTTTAAAAGGGCCTGGCAGCTTAATGAAAGACATTACGGGTCATTAACAGGTTTAAATAAAGTAGAGATGGCAAAAAAATTGGGTGAACAAGAAGTACATAAATTTAGAAGATCTTGGGATGTTAGGCCAGAACCATTAAGTAAAAAAAGTCAGTATCATCCAGTTAATATTAAGACTTACAATAATATATCTCACTCAAATATTCCAGACACTGAATCTCTTAAAGATACTTATAATAGAGTTATTGATTACTATGAGAAAGAAATAAAAGAAAAAATACTAAACAAAAAAAATATTTTAATTTCTGCACATGGTAACTCTATTCGGGCTTTATGCAAAAGTTTATTTAATTTAGATAATAATCAAATTTCTAAATTAGAAATTCCGACTGGCAATCCACTTTTTATAAAATTTAATGATAATCAAGAAATCGAAAACTGTGAATATTTAGATAAAAATAGGGCTAAAGACCTTTTAGTCTTTTGAGAACCTCTAGATTAGTTAGATGATAAAAATCATTATTACTTTCGAAACCATTAAAAGTTTTTTTTTTTAATAAATCATTCCAAATTTTTTTGATTGAAAAAGTCTCTAATTTATATTTTGTGAAAAGACTTTTATTTAAAATCTGGCATCCAATAAAAATATAATCTTTCTTTTTATTTATTGAAATAACGTTATCTTCTAAAAGAAAATCACCTTTTAGACTTTTATCAAAACTTAATCTCTTGTTAACAAGCAAAAGAATATTATTTAGATTTTTGCTAAAATAAATTTCCTGCATCTTATTAATTTCATCTACATATTTTTGTGACCAAAGTGTATCAGGATTAAAAATCAAAAAATTTCCATCATCTGAAAATTTCATCATATTCAGTATACCACCACCTGTACCTAAAATTTTATTTCCGTCGTTTATAATTTTAATTTCAATAGAAAAATTTTTATTTCTAAGAAAATTTTTAATCTCTTCGCTAAGATAAAAGGTATTTAGATAGATTTTTTTAATTTTTAGTTTTATCATTAATTCAATACATCTCTCTAACATTGTAATATTATTCAATTTAATTAGCGGTTTTGGTGTTTTGAGCGTTAAAGGATTAAGCCTCTTACCATATCCAGCACATAAAATAATTGCAGTATTAATTTTCATTTAATTTTTTTTTGATCTTTTTTATTAAATTTCTCAATTCGTAAAATTTATCATTATTTTTTATTCTCATTTCAATCAATTCCCACGCATGGGGAATTAATCTTAAATAATTTCTTTTTTTATCTCTAATTGCAAGTCTTGTAAAAATCCCAATAATCTTTAAATTTCTTAAAACAGACAATATTTCAAAATCATTTTTAAATTTTTTTTTCTCTAATTCATTTTTTTTATAAACGTAAAAATTGTAAATTTTATCTTTCAGTTCTTTTGAAGTTTTTAATCTAACATCATCAACTAAAGAGGCAAAATCATAAGCTTCATTACCAATTATTGCATCTTGGCTGTCTATTACACCTATTTCCTTATCAACTAACATTAAGTTTGAAACATGAAAGTCCCTATGAACAAATGTATTATTTTTCAGTTTCAATTGTAATATCAATTTTTTCACAATTTTTTTAAAATCTCTAGTGAATTTAATTGTTTCTTTTTTTGATAATTTATTTTTCATATACCAGTCACAAAAAAGGCATGCCTCATTAATCAAAATAGATTCATTATAAATTTTAAGGTTAAATTTTTTTTTTTTTAAAATTTTGGATATTTTTGTTTTTAATTAATTGAATTCGGTTTAACACTTCAACAATTTTCTTAAAATAAGAAAATCTTTTTTTTTTTCTAATTAAAACATCATGTAGAGTTTTTTTTCCAAAGTCTTGGATTTCAAGATAATTTTTTTCATAATTTTGCTTATATAAAGATGGTGCTAAGATATTATTTTTAATCAAAATTTTATTTACGGCATCATAAATTAAAAGATTTTTAAACTTTTCTTTTCTAGAAAAAATAATAATAGATGTAGAGCCATTTTCTTTTTTTCTAAAAAATTTTCTTGATGATGCGTCGCCTTTAATTTTTTTTATATTTTTTAAACCATTCATTAAAAGTTACAAATTTAAACCTTTAATAAGAACCGATCTATTTTTATAATTTTCATCATAGCTAAATTCTAATTCTATCAAATTCTTAGGTTTTGTATTAATAATTTCTGGCCATTCGACAAGTGTGATAGTATTTGTTAAATCACTAAATAAATCTAAATTTTTAAGTTCGTCCTCTGAATTTAACCTATATAAATCATAATGGTTTATCTTCATTTGTTTAACCTTATATTCGTTAAGTATATTGAAAGTCGGACTAGTAATCTCAGTTAAGTTTAAATTATTTTTTTTTTTGCATTGCATTTATAAGATATTTTACAAATGTAGTTTTGCCTACACCCATTTCTCCCTGCAAAAAAAGTATATCTTTTTTCTTTAATTTACTTGAGATTTTACTTGCTAATTTTTTTGTTTGTATTTCCGATGATAAATTTATTTTATCACTCTTAATAGCGGTAGGCATTTGGTTTAAAAGGACCTTCAACACCAACGCTAATATAGTCCGCTTGTTCTTTTGATAATTTAGTTAATTTTGCACCCACTTTTTTTAGATGAAGTGTTGCGACCTTTTCATCTAAATGTTTAGGCAACACATATACTTTGTTTTCATAATTTTTATAATTATTCCATAGTTCTATTTGCGCAATTACTTGATTTGTAAATGAAGCACTCATTACAAAACTTGGATGCCCAGTTGCACATCCTAGATTTACTAGTCTTCCTTCAGCTAAAAGAATAATTCTTTTCTTACTTGGTAGCTCAATTTCATGAACTTGGGGTTTGATTTCTGTCCACTTATAATTTTTTAATGCTTCCACTTGAATTTCATTATCAAAATGTCCAATATTGCACAAAATTGCTCTATCTTTCATATCTCTCATATGATCGGCTGTTACAATATCTTTATTTCCCGTGGCAGTCACAACTATATCTGCTTTACTAATTGCATCTTCCATTAAAACTACCTCATAGCCCTCCATAGCGGCTTGTAAAGCACAAATTGGATCTGCCTCTGTTACAAGAACTCTTGCCCCACTCTGTCTTAAAGATGCGGCACTACCTTTTCCTACATCACCAAATCCAGCAACTATAGCGATTTTTCCTGACATCATAACATCTGTTGCTCTTCTTATGCCATCAACAAGACTTTCTCTACATCCGTACAAATTATCAAATTTTGATTTAGTCACAGAGTCATTAACATTTATTGCTGGAACTAAAAGAGAATTATCTTGTTCCATTTTATTTAAAGCTTTTATGCCAGTTGTTGTTTCTTCTGAAACTCCTTTAACTTCTTTTAATAGATCTTTGTACTCATTGTGCATTATTGCAGTTAAATCACCTCCATCATCTAATAACATATTTGGTTTCCAATTTTTTTTACCTATAATTGTCTGTTTAATACACCAAAGATATTCTTCTTCTGTTTCTCCTTTCCAGGCATATACTGGAATCCCTGCTTTCGCAATTGCTGCAGCTGCATGATCTTGCGTCGAAAAAATATTACAGGATGACCACCTAACTTCCGCGCCTAAGTGAACTAAAGTTTCTATTAGTACAGCAGTCTGGATTGTCATGTGCAAACATCCAATTATTTTTGCTCCTTTCAAAGGTAACTTTCCAGAATATTCCTCTCTTAATGCCATAAGTCCTGGCATTTCACTTTCAGCTATAGAAATTTCTTTACGACCAAATTCTGCCAGAGATATATCTTTTACTTTGAAATCATTCATGAAGGTTTTCTAGCAATAAAGACTTAATTAATCAATAAAACTATTTAGACTTTTGGAAAAGTAATTTCCATGTTAGCTCCTTTACAATCTATTCGATTTGATGCTTTAATTGAGCCATTATGTAAATCTACCAAATTTTTAACAATATTTAAACCCAGACCAGAATGTTGACCAAATTTATCAGGTCTATTGCTGTAAAATCTTTTGAATATTTTTTCAGTATTTTTTTCTTTAAAACCTTGTCCTTCATCTAAGATATTAATTTTTATTTTGCCATTATCAGACTTTGAAACTTTAACTTTGACTTCATGATTGTCATCACTAAAAGATATCGCATTATCTAAGAGGTTTGCAATTATTTGCTCAATACGATTTTCAATACCGTTTATAAAATATTTTTTATTACCATCGTTTGTATAATCTATGTTTATTTTTCTTTTAAGTTTGTAAATATTATTAAAATCATCAACTACAGATTTAATAATTGGCTCTATGTCAATTTTTTTAATTTTTTCTCTACTTAATGCAACCTCATCCTTAAGCATTTGAGAATAATCAGTGATTAATCTTTCAATCCTTTGAACATCATGACTTAAAATATCTATAAGTTTAGCTCTTTGTTCAATACTATTTGTATCATGCAAAATTTCTGATGCACTTTTTAAAGAGGCTAAAGGATTTCTAATTTCATGTACTAGGTCAGTAGAAAAATTTTCTGCATGTGAAATTCTTTTTTGTAATTCAAAAGTCATATCATCCAATGAGTTAGATAATAAACCTAGCTCATCATTACGTAATTTTAAACTTTCAATATTTGCTGCTTCAGATTTTTTATCTTTAATTATTTTTGTATAATTAACAAGATTTTTAATAGGTTTAAGAAAATATTTGTTTAAAACAAAAGAAAAAATTAAGATAACAATTCCTACTGCAATAGCAGTTCTTATTGCAAAGGTTTTTCTCTCATTTATTACTGCAATAACATCATTTGCATTTTCACTAATTGCTAAATAACCAATATTTTTACCGTCTTGCATTACATTTTTGATAGTAGTTAGCTTAAAATTATTAAATTCCTCTTGAGTAAAAGTAAATGGAATTCCATATTTTTTTGATGCTGCATAATTAAGCAATATATCTTTTAAAGAGACTGCATTATCACTTCCAATATCAATATTTTTTTTCTCAGTTATTTCTTTTGTTTTTTTTTCACTTAGTATTTCCAATTCAACTGTATCTAATCTTTTTGTAAAAGATCTTGGGTCGAGGTCTAGAGTATCTGTATCTCCAACTAGATTAAGCTCATTGTCAAAAAAAATTACTCTATCCAAATTCTGAAAAAGAAAACGTGTAGAAAACAAAAATCTTCTAATATCCTCTTCAACAAATTTAACATCTAATCTTTTAAGATTATCCACTGTATTTTTTATTATCATTATATGATTTGAAGATTTTTTTTTTATTAAGTTTGGTTGTACGTTTTTTAAATAAATAAATGTAAACAATCCTATTATTGAAAAAAATATAAAATTAATAAATAAAAATTTTTTTAAAATTGATAAGTTCTTTAGAAAATTACTTAACATTAACTAACATTCCATCTATATCCGCTTCCGTATCTTGTTTCTATAGCTGAAAATTCTGGATCTACTTTTTTAAATTTTTTTCTAATTCTTTTAACATGACTATCAATTGTTCTGTCCTCAATATCTGTATCTTCTCTGTAAGCAATATCCATTAATTGGGCTCTTTCTTTTATAATACCTGGCCTTTTTGCTAATTCCTTAACAAGTAAAAATTCTGTAGTTGTAAGCTTATCTGGTAGCTGTTTACCACCCCACTCACATTCTAATTGTGAAGGATCTAATTTTAGTTTTCCGTGAGAAATTATACTTTTATTTTCTTCTATTGTATCTTTAGAATCTTTTTTTCTTAATTGAACTCTAATTCTCTCAATCAAAACCTTTATAGAGAAACCACCAGATTTTTTTACAAAATCGTCAGCTCCTAATTTTAAACCAAGCAATTCATCAATTTCATCATCTTTAGATGTTAAAAATATTACTGGCAAAGATGTTTTTTTTCTCAATTTTTTAAGTAATTCTTCACCATCCATTTTTGGCATTTTAATATCAACTATCGCTAAATCTGGTGGAGTTCTAGTAAGTCCAATTAAAGCAGTTTCGCCATCAATATAAGTTTGAACGTTAAAACCTTCTTTCTCTAAAGCTATACTTAAACTTGTCAAAATATTTCTATCATCATCAACCAAAGCTATTGTTTGTTTTTGCATACCTAAATATAAAAATACTAAATTGTTCTAATTTGGGCAATCAAATAAAAATTAATGTAGAGCACCCCAGTTATCACCAATATTTAAATCTACTGTAAAAGGTATTGAAAAAGAATGTTGGTCACTTTTCACTACACTTGACATCTCATCTATTATTAATTTACTAATTCTTTTTGCTTCTTCTTTAGGAGTTTCAAAAATTAATTCATCATGGATTTGAAGTAACATTTTTGTTTTTAAATTTTTTTGTATCATTAATTTTTCATTTAATCTAATCATTGCCAATCTCATAATTTCTGATGCCGAACCCTGAATTGGCGCGTTAATTGCTGCTCGCTCTTGAAAATTTCTTACATTATAATTTTTGTCATTAATATTTATGAAATGAGACTTTCTTCCAAAAATATTATTAACAAAACCACTTTTTCTACAAAATTTGATTGTGCTATCCATGTAAACTTTTATTTCTGGAAACTTTGAAAAATAAGCTTTTAGAAATTGTTCAGCTTCATGATTTGATACATTTATTTGTTTTGCTAATCCATATTGTGATATTCCATAGATTATACCAAAATTTATCGCTTTTGCTTTTCTCCTTTGATCTTGATCAACTTTATTTATGTCAACATTAAATATTTGACTAGCAGTAAGTGAATGAATATCCTCATCATTTTTAAAAGCTTTCTTTAATTCCTTAACATCAGCTAAATCTGCCAAAATTCTCATTTCAATTTGATTATAATCAGCTGAAATTAAAAAATGGTCTTTTTTTGCAATAAACGCTTTTCTAATATCTTTTCCATCTTCTGATTTAATCGGAATGTTTTGCAAATTTGGATCACTAGATGCTAATCTTCCAGTAGTAGTCGCTGCTAGTAAAAAAGATGTATGAACTCTTTTTGTATCAGAATTAATATGTTCTGGCAGGGAGTCTGAATAAGTATTTTTCAATTTGGAAACTTGTCTCCAATCTAACACTAATTGAGGAAATTTATTTCCTTTAAATGCTAGGTCTTCTAATACTGAGGCACTAGTTGCGAAACTCCCTTTTTTAGTTTTTTTAAGATCTGATATCTTTAAATCATTATACAAAATTTCTCCAAGTTGTTTTGGAGAGCCTATATTAAACTCTTTTTTAGATATTTTAAAAACCTCTTTTTGAATTAATTGAATTTTTTTATCAAATTTTAATGACAGAATTTTCAAAAAATTTTTATCAATTGTTATTCCCTCAATTTCCATGAAAGCTAAAATTTTAATCATAGGTTTTTCAAAATTTTCATAAATTTTAATCATCTTTTCATTTTTTAAGCTCTTATAAAATTTTTTATATAATCTGTAAGTTATATCTGCATCTTCAGCTGCATAATCTTTAGCTTTTTCTAAATCTACTTCACTGAAATTTATTTCTTTTTTTCCAGTTCCTACTAAGTCTTTAAACGATATTGTTTTATGATTTAAATGAATTTCTGATAGTGTATCCATATTATGTCTATTTTTTCCAGAATCCAAAACATATGACATCAGCATGGTATCCTCCATTGAAGAAATATTAATTCCATTTTTAAATAAGACGATAAAATCAAATTTAATATTTTGACCAA
>MDTC01039720.1_pt1 | contig 10299 bp, 8 predicted proteins | sample 811181 | NCBI WGS metagenome assembly MDTC01 (sample SAMN05326644, study PRJNA326480) | marine metagenome | isolation source: seawater | place: Pacific Ocean: North | collected 2011
CTTCTCGCAACTGACGATAAAAAATTTGAGAGGCTCCGTAGCTCAACCGGATAGAGCACCGGCCTTCTAAGCCGGGGGTTGCAGGTTCGAGTCCTGCCGGAGTCACCATTTTTTAGTAAAGAGAATGGTTTAGCGGTTTTTTCCGAATCGCTTTGGCCCAATTGGCGCACCTCCTTCAAATCATCAATTTTGTTTAAAATTTCGGCACTATTGGTATCTAATTTGCCAACACTGGTTCAGCGCCAAACATCTTTGGATCATCTACGGCAGAAGCTATAAAGTCAGCTACTGCTGATCGCGATATGACACCATTGCGCCATTCTGTTGGGTGGAGGCGAATAGTATATGGCTTGCTTAATTTTTGATTGGTAAGAACGCCGGGGCGAACAATCGTCCAATCTAGGCTTGAATTTTTAATAAGGGTCTCTTGAATGGACTTATCCCTATAAGCCACTCCAAAACATATTTGGAATGGAATTTTCTGAAAACAATTTATGCTCTGGAAACTACTTCCTGCACCAAAGCCCGTGACTGAAATTAGTCGCCGTACTTTCGCATGTTCCATGGCATCTATTAGTATTCTGGTCGATTTAGAAAAAAGGTCAATTGGACCTGTTATAAGCCTAAGATTCAACGGAACTCCTAGTGTCTGTATAACTACTTCATTAGACTCAACAACGGCACAAACATCAGCCGGGTTGCAGGCGTCACCACATACATGCTTAAAATTCGGATTACCGTCGCCAAAATCACTGGCGCTTCTGGAAAACGCGGTCACCTGATGTCCTCTTTCAAGCAGCACCTTCACTGTTTCGATCCCTATACCTCGCGACCCACCCATTACTACTATTTTGCTCATCTAATATTTACCTCGCAAAGAAATATTCCGACTAACTGTTGCATTTTTTCTCATTGATTCTCAACACTTATAAATTGAAGGTACCGTTGTTGTTACCTAGGCAATTATAATGAATAAGCGCCTTTGTTTGTTATTGAAAACGAATACGTTTGCTCTACTGTTTATTTTCAGTAAACATTGTTTTAAGTGGGTTCTCCATTACAATGCCTGAGGGACACACAATCCATCGCGCAGCTCGTGATCATAAAAAAGCTCTTATGGGTCATAGAATCATCGTGTCATCGCCACAGGGGCGCTTTTCCGACGGCGCGAAAATACTCGACATGCACGTATGCTCCTCCATCGAGGCATTTGGCAAGCATCTCTTTTATAAATTTACGTGTGATATGTACCTTCATATACACCTTGGCCTATTCGGTCGTATACGAAAGACAAAAGCTCCAGTGATGGCGCCTCTTGGTCAAGTCCGGGTTCGTTTAGTAGGTGGTGATTGTTGCGTGGATATAAGTGGGCCAACTATTTGTGCGGTACGGAATCAAGATGAGTTTGATAGATTAATTCTGCGCATAGGTCCTGATCTGCTCCGTGATGACGCTGACCCATATTATTTTTTCAATAGGGTAAAACGCAGTAGGGCCAGGATAGGAACATTATTAATGGATCAATCCGTTGTGGCTGGTATCGGTAATATCTATCGAACAGAAATTCTTTGGCGTCAAAATATACATCCCTGCACCGTAGGAAAGGATTTAAGCGGGGCCCAGTTGAAGAAACTGTGGGATGACGCCAAGGTACTTTTGCACGTGGGCATGCAAAACAACAGGATAATTACTACCTCAATAGATATTAAAGGTAAGAACGCAGAAAGATTAAATATTTTTAATAAAACTCACTGCCCATTGTGTAGTGAGACCATTGAAAAAATTGAAATTAATGGTCGATCGGCATTCTTCTGCCCGCAATGTCAACCTATCGGATAAAATTTTTCATCAATCAAAACGTTACGCAATCAAAAAATTTTGTCACAGCCGTTTATCTTTTTAAGAGATGTTCCTAATATTTATTTTATGGATGGAATAACAAGTTCAGGTGATTTCGCTTTTTGTATTTGGCGTTCTTTCTCTAACTCCTCTCTTAACTCGATCGCGCGCCTATAAAAACCGTTTGCATCTTCATAATTACCTAAATCGTTCAACATCTTTGCTGCCTTTTCGCAGATTTCCGGTGAATGTTGCCCAATTTCTACCGCCTTTCCCATAGCGCCTTTAGCCTGGCTTTTTTCGCCTTTGAGTAACAAAAGTTCTGCTATCTGCGCATGGGCGTCTGCATCGTTATCATCAATTAATATTACTTTAGTGAACGCCTGCAACGCCTCCTCATGACGACTTGTCCGCCGATATAAGGTACCTAAATTGACAAAAAAACTTGCTTTAGTTCCATCGAGATTTATCGCTCGTTGCATCATTTTTTCCGCAACATCAAATTTTTCAGCCTTGAAAGCTATGAGTCCAATTAACTGCCACGCGTCTGGATGTTCGGGGTATGATTCGAGATACTTCTTTACTATTGAAGTGGCTTCTTCGAATCGCCCCGTAAGGAAAAACTGTTGTGCTAAGGTGAGTGAAGAATCCACTTTAGGTGATTGTATCAGATCATTATCATCATCATTATTCATCGCCTTTGTAAGTTTCTGGAATTCTCGTACTATATTCTCTGATGTATCTGTCTCCCAAATAAGCCGTTGTTTTGGGCTCGCAATTGCTAAATCTGAATTTGGGGCGAGACCCATAGATGCTAACATTGCAAGGTTACTATTATCTACATTGGAAGTGATCATCCGAAACATTATGTAGGATGCTTTTTTGCTGAGCCAGCACAGAACGCCGGGTCCGTTTAGTACCATCAAATTGGTTTGGCATAATTCATATAGAGCGAGGCGTAGGTCGAGGTTTACGGCAGCTTGGGGGCAATGGCTGAAGTTCTTAAAAAGTGGATCAGGTGTGTTAAACGAATTCTCCGTATCTCTAACAATAATTGGATGAAACCCGAGGCCTGATATTTTCTTAGCTGCTTCAGCCCATTCAACGATATTACTATTCCGTGCGGGCTTATGACTGCTTTCTCGGAGTGTGATCGTTACTGGCCTTGTTTCTTTGCCGAGACTAGATAGCCATTGGGCCATGTAGGTTTTGCCCTGGGCAGTTGCGCGGAGACGAGGAATATCTTCACCTGTTGCTGCAGCGGCGGCTATCCCAGCCCAAAGGAAATCGCCCCGTGGTGCGTCCGGATGATAATCCAGAGGGAATATATTTTCTGATAATTCATTAAAATGCTGACTAAGGTCAGAGCGCTTTCTGCATATTGTCAGTTTCACTGGTTTTGGCATCAACCAACACGCAGGAACAGCTACTTGTTCGAGGCGCCAAATTTTATTGGAGGTGTTAAAGGCTGCATCGTCATCACGGAAACCTTCATTTGAACCTGGCACAATAGTTACATGTAGATCTTTAAGTTTACGTCGGCGTCTTTCTAATTCAGCAAGAATTAAAAAATTAACGAAGTCGAAGGTAATCGGACAGACCTCAAGGTCATAGAACGCATTGAGTGTTTGGCCCATGGCTTGCATCGCATCCTTAATAGTTATTTATTAATATGCCTATCAACATAGTCCATCAGAACAAAGAGTTTGCCATGACTGATCCCAAAGCCCAATGGGAAAAAGTAACTGCACTGAATATTGATCAGAATCTCAAGCTTGGCCCGATCTATAGTTATTTTCTTCTTAAAGATCCAAAATGCTTCACCTTTGTGCTTTCGCGGTACAAATTTGCGTCAAAAATGCTCAAGAATAAAAAACGTATAATTGAGGTTGGCTGCGGCGAGGGTATAGGTGCCTTAATGCTGGCGGGAGAAACCGATGCCCAAGTTGTAGGCTACGATTTTGATGAATCGCAGATAACATATGCACGGAAAAACTTATTGATACCATTTGAGGAGCAGCATCCTCATGATCGAGGACGCCTTTCCTACGAAGCACGTGATTTTGCTAATGACGGTGAGGCAAAGAGTGCTTTCGATGGCCTGGTTTGCTTAGATGTAATCGAGCATCTTCCGAGGGGCGAAGAGGAGTTGGCATTTCTGACAAATTGCAGAAGCTGTTTGAAAGAAGGGGGGGTGGCAATAATTGGCACTCCCAGTTTGCATGCAAGTGACTATGCGTCGGAACGTAGCCAGATTGGGCACATAAATCTTTTCTCTCCTGATCGGCTTGTTTCAACTTTAGAAAATCATTTTAGTAATGTTTTCTTATTTTCAATGAACGACGAGGTTGTGCATACCGGTTTTGATAAAATGGCACATTATTTGATCACATTATGTGTGGCATAAATTGTTTATACAAAATAAGCGAGATAGAAGTCACAACATATACAGAATGATTTTGGGAAAATATCTTGTTTTCGAATTTTATGTACCAGGGGAAGAGTAGGCCATGTTAGGTTCACTAGTCTCTGATTACGAAATTTCTAGAGTTTTAAAAGGCTGTAGTATTTTTTAAATATCTGACGAGGGTTTGGCTGCTTGTTGATGGAGATGTTTTATGCAGGAACGCGATAGTTATAATATGGATGGTCACAAGTTGATGTGGCACCTGGATCGTGTCTCTCAGTGGCAGGCTGGAGAGAGGGTGGCGCCCCTCCACGTTGACATGGGTATAAGTGCCGGCTGCAATATGGCTTGCACCTACTGTTATGGTGTCATTCAAGGGCGGACAGGTTTCGGAACTGATATAAAGGGACGTTTCAACATGCCTGAGGAGGCTATTTTGCGCTTCTTCAAAGACGCTAAAGATATTGGAATTCGTTCAATTGCTTTGATAGGCGAGGGTGAAAACACCCTGAATCCAGCACTCTGTAAGTCGGTTGATTATGCAAAAGGGATTGGGCTCGATTTGGGGCTCGCCACTAATGGAATTCGAATACCGAGGGATCCAGTTGAGCTCGAAAGCCTTTTGACTGGTTTGACGTGGCTAAGGATAAATATCAGTGCGGGCACTAAAGAGGCTTTCGAAAAGATACACCAAGTCCCACAATATGACCGGGTTTTGGATAATATTGACCGTATGGTTAAAGCGAAGAAAAAATATGGTTATCCGTGCACAATTGGCTTGCAGATGGTGATGACCAAAGAAAACTTCGATCAAGTAGTTCCTCTTGCTGAGCTGGGTAACCAGCTTGATGCTGATTATTTTGTTATTAAGCCATGTTCTGATACGTCGGATTATAAACTCGATTCGCCAAAGGAAGAATACATAGATAATTGGGACGTTTTCATGGAGGCTAAGAAATTTTCTAAGCCGGGCTACGAGGTCATACCAAAAATCGTGAAGTTAGGAAATTTGGGTCACAAAGATTATAATGTTTGTTTCGGCACCCAATTTTTAATTGCTGTTAGTGGCACGGGTAACGTTTTCCCTTGCGGTCATTGGTTCGATGTGCGCCAAGAGGAATTTCTCATGGGCAATATTATTGAACAATCGTTTAAAGAAATTTTTGAATCAGAACGGTATTGGGAAGTGCAACAGCGTGTGCAAGCGGTAAATGTCAACAAAGATTGTGAGAGCAATTGTCGGCAACATTATTTGAATAGATTTTTGTCAGATATTAATGGCCAGCCGAAGGATCTCAAAGAGCCAGACTTTACCCCGCAGCATGTAAACTTTATTTAGCCACTCTTACGCCTAATAAAATTGAACAGGAGTTGTAATGTATGCGGGGCCAAAATCCCGCAGGCGTTTAGTGATAGGGCGAACTGCATCCAATGCTGTTATTATAACTGTCGCATCATTAATATCGTCAACTTCCTCTGGCCGCTTTATGCGCACTGGGATATGGGGATAGGTAAGACCAGGTCGGAATTTACAGTCATCGAGTATACCATCCAAAAATGCGAGATTACTCTCCATATGATATGCGAGCGTTGGTAGCATTTGGGCTGCCCCATAAGCGTACACAGGGCCCTCAAGGCCCCCAATGGCCTGGGTAAAATCCAACATTTTTCGCTTGAACAAGTCGAATTGCTTTTTAACTTTTTCTGCGGGGATAGGCTCAGTCTGTGGCACTTTTACGCCATTAGGTTTTTTTGTAAATGCCACAGCGATGGTGCCGCCCCAGTTCCCCGGATGGACTCGGTGGCTGAAATAATAACCACCTGCTACTTCCAACATTTTGAGGAAGGTCGAAATATTAAAATAATGAATGTGCTGGTGAAAAACTTGATCAAATCGAAGATTGCGAACCATAATTTCGCTGTCGGGAACTTCAATTAGTAATATTGCATCATCGTCTGCAGCTTCCAAAAGGCGGCGAATTTGCACCATGGGTTCCTCGATATGCTCGAGATTATGGGTTGAAATTACGATGTCTGGAGAGATTGTGAGTTCCTTCGACAGTTGAACTTTTTCTAAATAATTTCCAATCACTGTCATATTTTCAGCTTTTTCAGCATCATCTTCCTTCCCGATCCAGATTGGGTCTATGCCGACAACCTGGTCTGCTAATTGGGACAGTTTTGTGAGGAGCATTAAATCGTTGCATCCAATTTCTAAAATCGATCGAAAGCGTTGACCTGGTTTTAGTTCATTTAAATATCTAAGAATATCAGAAAACGCAGTAGGAGTGATATGGCTCGCGCTTGAGCGATGTGTATAATCATCACCATACAGCTGTGCCGGCGGAATAATATGGGACAGTTGCATATGCAAGCAATCGCAACACATCATAAGGGTCTGGTCAAAACCTCGTATAGGGCCTGGAAGGCTTTCACCTACAAAAACACCGGTAATTGGGAAATTTGGCAGCTTTATGAGTGCTTCAAGTTTCTTGCTTCCGCATATTTTGCAGCAATCATTTTCTTTGATCTTAGTGTTGGACATTGAACTTACCTGTAGACTTCTGAATATTCTTGCAAAGCTTCTGGCCACGGTCGGAGTGCTGGTCGTTTGTCTGAAGAAATAGCAAGACGGAGTGGTTTTGGTGGTCTTGCTGTAAACTCTTTATCCTTTGCAGCTTCTATGCCGCTTTGGCTATTCAAGAATTTTGCCAATGTAGCAATGAAATCGAAATAACTCACAGCACCGCGATTAGCGACATGGTAAAGTCCGAAGTTAGCGCGACTAACAACTATTTCGGCTACTTCGCGTGCGGCGTCTTCTGACCAGGTTGGGCAATCCATCCGGTCATCAGCGATCCTAAGAGGATCTCCAGCTATTAATTTTGTGATCATTTTCTCAACGAAACCTGATTTTTCATTACGTCGATGGCCAAAAAGAGTTGGAAAACGCACAACATAACTTTTGGGGTTTCGAGTTATTGCGTAATGCTCGCTTATAAGCTTGGTTGCTGCATATACGGTGTTTGGCGATGGAAGGTCATACTCGGTGTATGGTTGGTGGCTTTTACCGTCAAAAACCAGATGTGTGCTGGTCTGAACTAGGGTGATCTTTTTCTCTACTGTCGCTTCAGCGAGGTATAGCGAAGCTTGCGCATTCACTTTGTAGGCATCTAATGGACATGATTCGCATTCGCCTATGTCTATGATTCCAGTGGAATTAACGACGGCATCTGGTGCTTCCTTTGAAAGCGCAAGGGATATCTTCTGAGGTTGCGTTACATCTAATTCAGAGTGGCTAGGAGCAATACATTCGATCCCCCGCATTCTACATATTTTTTCGAATGCAGTACCAAACTGACCGCGGTTTCCGAGTAACAAGATTTTCATGGAACTTTCCTCAACCAAATAACCTTCTATAGCACGTATACAAATTTATACAGATCCTCCTACTTGGTGTGAAATTTGCAAGCTTTTAATACAGTTTCGTCCGGTCATTAAAAGGACAACCTATTCAGGTTGCTCTTCTCCCCGTTGCGGAGCTGGTGACTATCGGCTGCCAAGGTGGCTATGTATTGATCAATAAGCCGGAGACAACTGCATATGTCGTATCAAAATGTTGCAGAAATAATCACTGAAACGGATAGCAATAGGACCGCCGATCTCTATGGTTCGACCGAAGAAAAATCTGAAAGAGAGACGGCTTCTGAGATAACATCAAGCTCCAGTGAAATCGACCTAATAGCCATGGCGCGGGAGTACCTAGAAAAGGGGATTTTAGACAAAGCACATCATTTGATGGCTGAGATTATTAAAGCGTCTTTGGAACCTGATACTTTATTAAAAGCAGCGATCATTTCTCTTGAGTTAGGGCAGATCAAGCTTTTTCTCAAAGCACTCGATAAAGCCCGTGAACAAGGGCGCGGTATTTCGACTGAATACGAAGAAATCGCAAGGCCTCTTTACCAATGGTTTGGCAGCGAAAAAAAATGCGCGGAATCCGGCGTTAATCAACACAACATACTTTTGAAAAAGCTTCCAAGTCTTGCCGAAACCTATTGTGTGATTGGTATTTTCGCGGCTGAGTGTGATTACGTGCGCTTAGCCCTTAAGAATCTTGAAACCGCACAATTCATAGACTCAGATGTTTTTAATAATTTTGACCTGCCTAAGGATACTATTGCGACCCATTTGATTGACTGTATCTTAAGTATCCGCAAAAACCCCTATTTGACGGATTTGGCAAGGGAAACGCCAGCTTTTCAGCAGCCACAGCTTCCTATCTTTGAGGTGATTAACCCTCCTGAGTTAAGTTATCGAGATCAGGATGCACATCTGGCAATCGCACATTTATATGGTCAGGCTGCTGATGACATTGTTCAATGGGCAATGACTGCTCAAAGTCTTTATGCATCAGCCGCCATAAGGGAGGCCATCACGGCGTTTGAGCGGGTAGTCGAATTACAACCTAATAATGATTTGGCGACCCGTGCTCTATGGCACTTGCCAAAGTTAGATAATTCGGAACTCGACCGATTATTATCGGTTCGGTTCGATGCTCATAAAATGGAGCAGTTGCGAGAAAAGTACTATGCTGCGCGGCAAGCAGACTTTTACTACAACATTGATATTGTTGGTACTTGTAATCTACGGTGCCCCTCATGCCCTGTTGGAAACTTTGATGATGGTGGGATTCCAAAGGGATTTATGGACTTGGATAAATATGAAAAAATCTTAGCGAAGATAAAAAAATCTCATGATCCATGTGTTAGCATAGCGATAGATATACATAATTGGGGGGAATCGCTGCTCCATCCAAAGTTGCCCGAATTCATAAAAAAAACTCGTGAATATGGCTTCCTTGTCGGTTTGTCTAGCAATTTGAACCATAATTTGAGCCGAAAAAAGCTAGAGGAAATTATCGGGGCGGAGCCAGATGCCCTGAGAATATCGCTGTCGGGATTTAGCAATGAAACTCATATGCAAACTCATACCCGTGGTGACATCAATATTGTAAAATCGAATATGCATTTGTTGCGTCATGTCTTAGACCGGACCAAATCGAAAACGGCGATTGAAATTGGGTATATGGTGTACAAGCATAATTTTTCAGATGATTTTGTGCGAATGCGTTTATTGGCAGAAGAACTTGATTTTCATTTCGATTGGATCTTCGCTGTTTACATGCCAGTCGAAAAAACCATCACAGCCATTCGCGGAGAATATGACCAGGCTGATAAAGAAATTTTTGAAAATTTACCTGTAGATCCCCGTGAATGGAAAGAGCTGGTTGATGCTTCAGGCGCCTTCCGCAAGAATGTTCCAGGTGAATGCCACTTAAAAAAGCATCGAATGGCAATTAATTTTGATGGTACAGTTCCTATTTGCTGCGCGTCCTATTCTTACGACAATATTACAGTAAAAGATTTTCTTGAAGTATCGCACGATGACATACAGAAATGCCGCTCCGACCACAGTCTTTGTGGAGATTGTATGGAGTCAAACGCCTATTTCTTTTATTCAGGCGTTCACCCAGAAATGGGTGAAAGAAAAGCATATAAGACACTATCTGAAAAAGGTGCGTTTGTTGGGAAAGATGGCCGTTGATTTCATAAAAAAAGTGCTCACAATGCCGCGCGAGCAATTTATATGAATGATCAGCTTTCAAAAGTAGAATCGGCTATAAAATATCAGAAAGTAGGAAAACTTGATGTCGCAGAGACTTTGTTGCTGGACGTTTTATCATCTGAACCAAGTCAGGCCCAAGCGCTATTGTTGATTGGATTAATTTATCTGCAAAAGCAGCAGCCAACAAAAGCAGAAGGCTATTTCGAAAAGATTTGTACTCAACAACCTCAGAACACAGATTCGCTTGCATTAAGATTTTGGTTTGATTCACTCTTAATGCAAGGAAAGTTTTCAGCCGCTTGCTTTGTACTAAAAAAGCATGCGATTCAGGGCAATGACTTATCATATTTTCACGAAAAGTTAGTTGGTGTTCTCGCTACGCTATTACATCAGGGGAATATTGAAGTAGCCCTTGATGGAGCAAA
>MDTC01068357.1_pt1 | contig 10299 bp, 15 predicted proteins | sample 811181 | NCBI WGS metagenome assembly MDTC01 (sample SAMN05326644, study PRJNA326480) | marine metagenome | isolation source: seawater | place: Pacific Ocean: North | collected 2011
CAAATTGAGAAGTTGGTGAATAAACTGCAGATACAGAATATAAATAATGGCACGATTACGAACCACAACGTGTATAACATTCAAATATTGGATTACAATAATACTGATTATAGCCATCTGACTGATAGCGACTATGTTAATTGTATAGCAGATTGCAATCATTGTGTAAAATCGTTGATAGAGAAGGTTCATTTCAATGAAAAGAAACCAGAAAATATGAATATTTATATTTCTTCTATCAAAGGCAATTATGCAATGGTTTACAAAAACAACGCATGGCGAATCCAAGACAAAAAAGAGCAGGTAGATGATTTGTACGAGTACAATGAAATAATGTTGGATAACTGGTATCAAGAATACAGGCAAAAGTATCCCCAAATGATTCAAGCGTTCAAGAACTATTTGAGAAATCGAGAAGAAAATGATGTAATTAATGAAGTAAAAAAAGAAATTTTGTTGATGTTATACAATAACCGAGGTTTAGTGTTAAAAAATAGTAAAAAAAATGATAAAGAAAATAGTAACATAGAAGGAATAAAGTTTCAAGACGAGGAATTACAAAATGCAATTTATGTTTGAATAATTTAATTATTTACGACACTTCGCTATATTCATTTTGCAGTTAGCCTAAATCGGAAGCGTCGTGAACTATGTCCAGGACTCCGCCCATCCGCGACTTGGCCAGTCGTACGCCGTCGCGCTGTCGGGGGCAAGGATGCTCACGCTATTTTTATACTACCCACGCCGTTCCTGCAATCAGCTGCCTGCAATGTCCCCGTACTGCCCCTCGGGGAGTCAACATACGTCAGGGATAAATTGCCTCACTTTCTCTCTCTGCGCCTCCGTCTGGCGCGCAATTCAGAGCGCGGGGTCGGTCGCTTTGTCGCCGGTCGTCGTTCGGTTTACGGTGCTGAGTAGCACCGCTTCATCATTTGAACTGAAGGTGAATTATGTGTAAAGAATCGCGGTCAAACCCCGCAATATTTTGGATAACATTCAAATTTAGATTAGATGGTTGAAGTAATTAAGCACATACACTGGCTTGAAATACTCGAGCAAGTTGGTCTTTGGCTGGGGAAGACCCGGTTCAAGCGTCACCGACAAAGGCCGATGATCGCTCCACATCTCAGATAACTTTCTGTTTAGTTGCTGTTTTTTTGGGGTCTTAAAGAGGAGAGGGAGTGTAGATTAGACAATTTTCCCCAAAAAATACGAAAAAGAAGAAAAAGAGTATGGAGTTATTTTGAAACGGACCTAATCTCAACGGAACGTAATACTGGGCAAATGCGCACAGTTTGAACCACCACCAGCAACACACAATTTATCATGTTCGAAAGGGTAGGTGAAAAAGTGATGCGTGATGGTCAAAATATTACCAGGAAGGAATCGCTCGATGTACACAAGAAATAATCACGCGTCTTCACGTCCCATGCGTGGAGGACATCCCTAGGAATCGTATGCACCTAAGTGAATAAGTGATGGGTGAAAGGTCAAAAATGATTTTACATACGAGACACTCGGTATACACAAAAAATAATCGCGTGACTTCACGTTCCATCCGTGGAGGACCGACGCAGGAATTGTATGCACCTTCCCGGTATCGCCGTTCTTGAATTTCATCCGGCTCACATCCCGTGGAACCCATATGTCATCGTTATGCTTGGGTATCGCATCTCCTCCCGTCAAGAACGGAAATACATTGGTTGGCAGATCACTAGGAACTCCGCGTTGAAATAGTCCAATGAAACGGTCCCTACGTCACGCGAGTTCAGGTGTATACTATTTAGATACAAATATCTAAAGGTGCATATGTTTGGATCGGAAAAATTATGTATTTCCTTGGTAGGGATTCTATATTAGCGTACTTTGTATTTTGAAAAATCTCAATCTCATCGATCTCGTTTTCTTCCGTTCTTGGTGTCATCTGGATTTCATCTGACCAAAGGCGCCTGGTACAATTGTGCCGTTCGTCCGTATTGAAGTCGCCCAACAAGATGACATATTCTCCTTGCTCAACCGCCTGTTCATGTAGTCATGTTATGGTCAGGTAAGACAACACCAGCACTGGCTTCAACCAACCGCACAGGTTTGCGCCAAGCATATCTATATTTATTGTAACAAACTAAAAGATTCACGTTGATGCAATGAGTATGGCGGCAAATGGCGGTGGTGAACGCCCTTTTCTGAAAATTACCTCGCAACAGATGTGCTGAAGATAGAGCCCTTCGAGCATGTTTTGGTATTCCGTTTTGATGAACTCGCCCGTCGAATTGTGACAGGCAATCACGTGAATCGTAAACGATAGGTTTGGTGGGTGAAAGGAGAACAATCCGGGGCTGCGATCAAACCCGCCGTTGGAAAATCCGCCGCTCGTGTTGATGACCGTCAGCGCATGTAATTGCTCCCACGCGTGGACTGGCGCCGCCATGTCAATGATGGCATCTCCAATCTGAATCGTAAAAGGACTGTGGGTGGTATCAAAAATGTATTATTGAATTGTTTGAAAATGTTGATTCCAATAGAACCTCCTAGCATGCAGGGTTTGAATAACCGATTTCAAAACACACATTGTTGTGGCACCGCCCCCGTTGCGCGCGGTGGAAGTGGCGAACAGGGCGAAGTCGCACAACAATACCAACTCCTGGGCGTTGACACCATCATACCTTGCTTTATCGCCACGTAATTTGGCTATTGGGGAAAACCCGTCGGGTAAAAGGCGATGACCGGGCGGGCCAAAGACCTCCCCTCCCATGAGTTCCTCTTGCCAAAGCACCGCATAAGATTCCGTTTGACGCGCGGGCGGCGTATTCATCGGCGCAGACACCGTCCAACAGTAAGACTTGTTGGTCAAATCACTCAAACGGACCGCAATTTCTTTGACCGCGGCCTTCCCACCCGCACCCTGGTTCACTTCTTCGAGAACGCACACCGCTGGAGGGCAATGCGCCTAAGCGTGTGCGACGGGATGGTGGGATTGAACCGGTTTGGCATGTGAGATGTTAGAATTAACTCCGGGAGGAGACCCGGTTCAGGCACGCGGTTCGGGTTCATCGTGGGCGCCGGACTTGGCTCCACTGACGGGGTGGGTGTGGATCCGGTTCCTACCCCATAATTCGTTGGCCCAATATCGCGCAATGACGCCGCAATTCGCTTCGTCCGCTCAAGCGAACCGCCGCGCTTAGCATTTTCCTCTTTGAGAAGAGTGAGCGCCTTTTGGTTCCATTGCACAAAGACGTATTTCCCCTCAAAGGAAGGCGCGGGTTTCTTCTTAGATGTACTTGATCGAGAAACATCTGAATGAGCGAGCATGAAAATTAGTACACACGAAGAGCGCGACGAGTGGGAAGGGTGATATCAACCTTTGTGGTTTGTGTTGTCCCGTGTACATACACGTCAGTCAGCAAAATAATATTGCGTGGACTCCAAAACACCATACCTTTAATTCCACCGCGGTCGCTGCGCTCCATGACACCAGCGCCTGCGGCGTCGTTGCCAGCTGGCGGGGGCTCTTCTGCTGCTTGTGCAACTTCTGCGGCTTCTGCTGCTGAATCAAGCTCATTGTTCCGCTGAGTCCCAACTATTTCTATTGCTTGATCTATAAGTTTCGGTTCATCCACAGTTTGTTCAGTATTATCATGGAACCGGGCGGTATTATTCGCATCCTTTAGTTCAGCCGCCATTCCAGGACAGTGGCGGAGGCGCGGCGTTGTTGATCTTAGAACTCAGTAGAAGCTGGTTTGTCGAATTTTTGACGCTGGCTCTTATCTCTTTTTACGCTGCGCTCTGTCCGAGAATACACTGCAATCGGTCGTCTCAATGGCAACCGCCGCCGAACGGAAGAAAGCGCTGGATGCGCTCAACCAAGCCGTTTCCGGAACAAACTCATCACCATTACTCTCATCGGTCGCTGTGCAACTTGGTGGCGATGAACACCCATATGGGTTCTCTCGCAAAGATAATGAGTTTATTTTGTTCGCCGCTTCGAGCGCCGCTGCCATCGCGTCAGACGCCGCCAAATTTGGAATCCGATGCTGGGACGACAATGGACGGCAAATCGTGAAGGATGAGTTGGCCGCCCGTGTATACGCCGTCCACAAGGGGACCCACCGCGATCCCAAATGGTTTGAACCCACCGTATGGGGTAAGAACGCCAGCGAGTACTGGAAACCCAAGATCTTTGGCATGTTCAAAGGCATGCTCATCATCCTCACCATGATCGGCGCCAACTTCGCACGGGCGTATTACGCACGGCTCTGGAACTGCAACTGGCCAACCTTGACCAATGTGGGCGGCATATTTCCGACACCGCTGTGCAGTGGTCTATTGTGGCTCGACGCCGCATGGGACGGGATGCAACAGAGTTTTGTGTATGGTGGCGCTGCCGCCGTCGCCTACGCTATTCCAAGCATGCTCGGTTGGCGTAATTACCAACCACAAATGAACTACAACTGATGCCTTAAGGATGAGACGGACGCAGGGAATTGACGAGTCCGGTCGTGCTGGACGGACATGGGTCGTTGGTGCATGGTGATCTAAATGTTATATATTATCTAGGACCCAATTAGTCATTGCCGAATTTTCGCCCGGAGGAATAGGAGCACCGCAGTTACCCCGCCAAGCGCCATAAACGGAGGACTAGCGGCGCTAAACTTGAATTCGCAATGAGAAAAAACAAGCAAGGTCGTTGGTTGGAAGAGGTTATATATTTTTATAACCCTTTGTGGTCTCGAGTGGACCATGTGGACGGTGGCGGAGCGGAGCAACGTGACCATGGGTGAGCTGTTGGAGACCCGAAACCATGGGGGAGTTATCCACCATATATTGAATGCGAACAACGAATTCGAGGCTATGGGTATCCAGCCCGCCGCCGTGGTAGACATAACGGTCGTTGGAAAACGTTTCCGCAAAATGTCTCTGGTTCTTCATCAACCACGACCAACACAGCGTTGCATGCACACGCGCTGCTTTGATGACCCCTTCACGCGCGAGTCACCCACCAATCGCGTCCCCCCCTTCCCACCTATTACTAGAGATTTATCAAGAAGCTGTCCAAGAGGCGGATGCCGACGGCGGGGCGTATAACCCGTATGAAGAAGACCCGCCGCCACACACGAACGATCCATACGAGAATGATTTGAATGACAAATTGGATAACGAGGAGGAGGAGCAGGGGCAGGGGCAGGCGGGACCTTCGCTGAAGAGGCCGCGCGGTCGTGCGCCAAATGGGAAGGTTTGGCAGGGCGGGGCGTGGGTGGATGAGGAGCCAGCACCAGCACCAGCACCAGCGAAGAGGCCGCGTGGTCGTGCGCCCATTGGAAAGGTTTGGCTGGATGGGAGGTGGATGGATGAGGAGACGGCGCCAGCACCAGCACCAGCGAAGAGGCCGCGTGGTCGTGCGCCCATTGGAAAGGTGTGGCTGGATGGGAGGTGGATGGATGAGGAGTCAGCACCAGCACCAGCACCAGTGAAGAAGCGGCGCGGTCGTCCGCCAAAAAGGACGGAATAAGAGGCGTCCCAGCCAGAAAAGAAGTCGCCCGGTAGCTCACCTCACCTCACACATCACCTTACACCTTACATCTCACCTTACATCTCACCTCACATCTCACCTCTTACCTCAGCCTCGCCAGTGAAGCCGCGCGGTCGTTCGCCAAAAGGGAAGGCGTGGGCGGATGGGGTGGGTTGGGTGGATGTTGAAACCCCGCGGGGGCGGTACGAAGGCAGCTAGATTGTTATCCCCCGCAGGTATTTCGGACCTCCTTGGCGTTGTCTGGGTAGCGACGACCGAGGCGTTCACGCCTTCTTAATGGATTGCTCATCCTCGGCTGTTTAGTTTAGGCTGCTTAGGCTCGGCGGATGGCTTCTCGTGTGTAAGGTAGTTCACCACCATGGTGGTAAAATCGGAGCAGTTCTCAGTGTTTTTTTGGACATGGTTGATGTATAACCCCCGCGCCGGACTTCGTAACCCCCGACTAGACGAGCAACGCCCCGCAACAACGCCGGTGTGTGTGGTGACTCTCCCCGGCGTTGAGTATCTGCATCAGCATCTGATGGCTGCCGAGAGGCCGCCGGCCGGAGGAGAGCAAGGCTTACCTTTATACTTGATGATTCGTCTTGGGTTGAAGGAACCCCCAAACAGGGCGACACCACGGGTAGCAGACTGTCCCACCGCCTGCTTACGTTGCGAAACCTCGCCGCTGCCGCCGCCAACGAACCCTTGACCGTAGTACGAAGCCTACCTCGAGGTGTTTGAACGTGCCGGCGCCACGACCTTATCGCGGGAGGATGGTCCCGTTTTAAGCAAGGCTCTGTTCATGGCTTACGCCACGCAGCACTGGAGCTCGTGGAATATCGCCATGGCCTCGGCTGGTGGGACAATATCTACCCACCATCGCACCAATATCACTCGCACCACGCAAAACCATCACACAACAACGTGCCGCAGCGTTTGACGCCTGCGACCACGACGGATCGGGCTGCCTCAACCGGCACGAATATGCGCTGCTGCTCCGTGCATTCCGCACCAACCTCGACGGCGACGATTCGATACCTGGTAGGAACCCCAACGCGACCCAACAGAGGTGACGCTCACCCACTCACATTCTACAGCACCCCCTTGCACCAGAGCTCGTGGCGCTGAGGAGCGACGCCCAGTCCAGGTTTGGTCCACCATCCACGTCACCCCCGCCGGCGATCCCTCTCAAACCCCATACCCCACCCGCAGGTTCGAAACCGAAACGGCGGCGAGCGCATCGAGGGTGTTAGTGCTAGACCCGCGATGCGTTGTAAGCGTCGGGCAACCTACCGTTGAGGCCGGACTTCGAACCGTCCAAGTCGGTTCGGAACCGATAAATGCTGAGGCGGTCAACGCGGTAAGGTTCTCTATACCCGCAACCCATCATTCGGACCGCACACCGCCCACCTTTCACACCACCCCAACCCGCGATGTGCAGAGTTTCGTGCTAGACAAGGCCTTGAGGGTGCCTGCTGGCGCCGAGTGGCGTGGAGCGCTGGCGGCTGAGCGAGGATCGCATGCGTTCAGCACCGCGTCCAGTATCGTCAACAACGCGCGCACTCTGACATTACAACTGCAACTCCAGAGCGACGTGTCAGACTTTGACTGGTGTGGGATGCTAAGATGGCGGATGGCACCATCGTAATTTGACCCGCACACTCAGCGCCGCCCCCCCCCTCCTGCAGGTTTGGTAGCGGGGAGGCGCTTTGGCGCCTGTGCGGTAACGATTTTTCAACGACCGGTGAGGGTGGATCTGAGGGCGCGCGGCGCGCGCGTTCCGTAAGCCCCAAGACCATATCGCCTGCCCTCTGCACTCCTCGACAGGGGCACTGATGCTTTTGAGCAACGAGGTCGCACGGATTGCGATGGCTCAACCGACGCTCGTGCGCGTGCCGGCTCCCGCCAAGGTAAATGCCCCCGTTGTGTCCACATTTTGTAAAACGTTTTGTAAAACGCACCAACGTTGCGAAGATCTTTGGCGACGTGCACGGTCAGCTGCGCGATCTGCTGCTGTTGTTCGCACACCACGGTTTCCCCTCGCACCACGGCGGTGACATCGAGAGCGTCGCCTACGTGTTCAACGGTAAGATTACAAGAACTCGACCCGCGGACATGCATCCCATGACAGCGTTGACCAGAACTGATGCCTCGCATTTTTATACGAATTAGGGTTGTTATTTTATACCCCTTCCCCCCGCCGTAGGGGACTGGGTCGATCGCGGCAAGCATCAACTGGAGGTGGTGACGCTGCTCTTTGCATTGAAGACCCTTTACCCTGCGCGCATCTTCCTTGTGAGAGGCAATCATGAATTCAGGTGTGAACCACCACCACACCCGCGCCTGCATCTTACCTCTCAAAGGATACCCCGAGGCACGCCAAGCAATCCACTAACCCTGACGAATGATTTCCACCCACCCTCACCACTGACCCTCTTTGAATGGTCAGGTCGCAGTCAGAAATGATGGGGAACGAAGGCTTCAAGCACCACGTCGAGGTTAGGGAAGTCATGACCATCGCCGTTGTCCCCACCTTCAACTCGACACCTACCTTCCCCCCCCGCTACTACCGCACCATCTATCGGTACCTCTCCAAGCAGAGGCGGTTGGCGGACGCAACGCTTGTGTACGAAGCTATTCACACGACGTTCGAGTGGCTACCCCTGGCTGCGTTGGTACATTGACCGGATTAGGTTCACGGAACGCATGTCTCATCTGCGCGCACAATCATAGCAAAATTCCACAAATCCACTCGTCTCAACAATACAACTCCGACGCATCAATTAACCTGCCCCTCATAAGGTGGAGGGTGCAGTGGTTGTGCTACACGGTGGAATCGGCGATGGTTCGTGGAGCTTGGAAGACCTCGCCGCGGTGGAACGGCCGCTGAGGGAGTGCTGGGACGCGGGCGTGCCGGCCTGCGCAATACAGGTATTTTTAAGTTTATCAATGTTAGTAGAGACTCGTGCCATTCCATGCCGACTCTACGCCATTGACGTCTCTAGGCCCTGTGGAGCGACCCCTCCGACTCCGACGCTGATATGGCGCGTGGCGTGCACCCGAACCCTCGTGGCGAAGACATCCCCTTATTTGGTGGGTCCCATCGCTCGAAGCAATCGTTTCAAATCACCAGGCTGGTTCACGCTCCTCCTCGATATCATAAACCTATCAAACACCCAACCCGCAGGACTGGACGTGACCGCGGCTTTTTGTCAGCACAACAACGTCCAGCTCGTCGTCAGATCGCACCAATGCGTGCGAGGTGTGACTTACAGTGCCGCCATATAATTCGGCCATATAATCACCATCGTTATCATCGCCGAGTCCAGATCTAACCGCCTTCCCCACTAAGTATCATCGTCACCGTCATCCCAGATGGTGTGAAGTTCATGCACAGCGGTCGCCTCGCCACCGTGTTTTCGGCGCGCAACTACACCGACGCACAAGGTATCGGAGAACCCCAACTGCGTCTCGTGACGTCGTAACATCCTCACCACAATCCTCACGGTTCCTACACTCTGCCATCGCTCATATTAACCCAAGAGAACGACTCTGCTCTGCTCCTGGTGGCGACGGATGAACAAGGGAAACTCAGAGTCCGAACCAAACGGTTGGCTCATCGGGTTGCGAGATCGGGTGCGAGCTAGGCAAGTCCAGAATCCGGTTGTTTCACAGCCGAATTCCGGTTTATAATACTGGATTAATATAATAATTACACTTACTGCAATCCTAATATAAAAACAAAAAACAGCTAGATTTATATGATTTGACCTCAGTCACAAAAATCAAATTGGAATATTACTAGAATGAAATATAAGGTTACATAATTAGGGTCACATGTGGTGCTCTGAGAAGGCCCGTATTGTTTTTTCAGGAGTCCGACCGTATCCGGGATCTAAATTAGCCCAGTGCCAAGTGCGAGCGCAGCTTCTGGCGCGGTCACCTGAAGGTCATGAATTGGACGCCACGCGCGCACGACCGACTGAATGCGTCCTTGACCACAAGGAGTGCTTGTGGTCTCGCCGCGTAGGCAATAACCCCCCCCGGTCGAATGTCGCCGAGTTCGAATGCGCCATTTTTTTAATACCCCATTCGAAACGACCATGAACATGCCGCAAAAGGTTCCGGATGTACGGGTTTTGCTTATTCAAAACCCGCCGCGTCAAATCCATGCAATGCCATAAGGGAATCAAACCCGTTCAAAGTGAGCCCGATCATCACCCGCATGTCCATGTTCGTGTCTAGCCAATCTTGTTCCTTTTTGGTTTTCTCCATGTACCACAGCGTGATAGCATCATGAAATGACTCTACAAATGAGTTTGCGTTCGTAGGCGATGCAGCTAACCCATCGCGAAAGAGATGAACCGCCTGCTCTGAAAGGCTGCGGTGGATGTCATCGGGGTAGTGGAGGGGAACTTGCGCATGGTTTCGCTCTGACATGCTGCGGCGGAGGTCACCGGGTTGTTGGAGTGGACCTAGCCGCGAATGTTTCTGCTCTGACATGCTGCGGCGGAGTGGAACTTGCGCATGGTTTCGCTCTAACATGCTGCGGCGGAGGTCACCGGGTTGTTGTAGTGGGCCTTGCGAATGTTTCTGCTCTGACATGCTGCGGCGGAGGTCGCCGGGTTGTTGGAGTGGGCGCGAATGGTTTTGCTTGTAGCAAATGCTGACATACTCATCCGATTTCAAACCCTGTGCGCGGTGGGTGGTGGTGTCGAGGTGGTGTTGAGGTGGGTGGGTGGTGGTGGTGGTGGTGGTAGTAGTGGTGGTGGTGGGGGTGGTGGGGGGGC
>MDTC01244707.1_pt1 | contig 10299 bp, 4 predicted proteins | sample 811181 | NCBI WGS metagenome assembly MDTC01 (sample SAMN05326644, study PRJNA326480) | marine metagenome | isolation source: seawater | place: Pacific Ocean: North | collected 2011
GAGCGGAGGGCCGGAGGTCTGACGGAGGGGGTCGTGGCGGGGCGGGAGAGCGCGGCGAGATGCGCGGACTCGGGGGGCCTGTGGAGCGGGTTCCTGCCCTGGAGCCTTCCTCTGCTTGTACGCCAGAGAGGACGAACACGCTGCCCGCCCCGACGATCGAGTCCTCTACACCCGCCTCGTCGAAGAGACCGTGCGCGCCCCGACCACTCCCCCCTCCGTCCGATCTCCGGCCCTCAGCTCCTCCGTGGTGAAAACAGACGTGCGAACTCCCACCTCGCTCTCTGTGCCCACCTCGGTGCCTCTGAGCCTCTGTGCCGAGCACCGCCCCGAACCCCCCCGAACCCACGACCTGGCTCCGGTGTCCTCGAACCTCGATCCCCCCCGTCCCTGACACCCTCCTCGCACCCCGACAGATCCCCGCCCTCCCACGGCAACCGCGTTCGAGGAGGTCGGATGGCACTGAATCGCCGCGAGATCCTGAAGCTGGGTGCTGCGTCGCTGCTGGCGGCGCCGTTTGTCGGGCTGGGCACGCGGGCGCGGGCGGCTGGAGGTGGGCCGAAGCGGCTGGTGGTGGTGCACTCGCCCAACGGCACGATCCCCCACAAGCTGGGCGCCCAGGGCACCGATCGCCTGTCGTTCGCCGCGGGCTCGATCCTGGAGCCGCTCGCCGGGCTGGAGGACCAGCTGCTGGTGCTCGACGGCATGGACTTCTCGACCGGCAACAACCACGAGGGCGGCATGCGCGCCATGCTCACCGCCGGTGGGGGCACGAGCCTCGACCAGCTGGTCGCCGCGCACATCGGACGGGACACCCGCTTCGAGTCCCTGACGCTGGGCGCCTTGACCAGCCTGTGGGGCGGCTCGACCCAGACCCGCGCCAGCTACCGCGACGGGGCCACCGTGACCCCGGACGACGACCCCTTGCACGCCTGGAAGCAGGTCTTTGGCGATCTGGGCGACACCTCCCTCCGCGACCGCCGCCAGAGCATCATCGACCTCGCCCGGGGTGAGCTCACCACCCTGCGCGGACGCCTGGGCACCTCCCACAAGGCCCAGCTGGACAGCCACCTCGAGGGCCTGCGGGCGGCGGAGCGGGCGCTGTCCGACACGGGCGGATCCTGCGACGAGCCGGTCGCGCCGGACGCGCTGTCCCCGGGCCGCAACGACGCCTTCCCCGAGCTGGTCGACTCGCAGCTGGCGCTCGCGGTCCAGGCGCTGGCCTGTGGCGCCACCAACGTGGTCACCGTGCAGCTCTCGCACACGGTCAGCCCGGTCGTGTTCACCTGGCTCGGCCAGACCGAGGCCCACCACGCGCTGTCCCACGCCGACGACGGCAACACGGCGGGCGTGGCCGGCTTCGTCGCCTGCGAGCGCTGGTTCGCGGGCAAGGTCGCCGGGCTGATCCGGACCCTGCAGGACACGCCCGACCCGGACGGGGGCAGCCTGCTCGACAGCACGGTCGTGTTGTGGGCGAAGGAGATGGGCGACTCCCGCATGCACGTGTGCACCGGGGTGCCCTGGGTGATCGCCGGGGGAGGGGACGCGTTCCGCCTCGGGCGCCGGGTCCAGCTGGGCGGCGGCACCCACGACGCGGTGCTCGCCGCGATCGCCAATCGCTTCGGCCTGGGCCTGGACCGCTTCGGCACGGGCAGCGCGAGCCCCTCGGAGGTGCTGTGATGTCTCGCTCGATCCTGATCTCCCTCGCGATCCTCGCCGGCTGCGCCGGTGGCCCCGCCGGGTCCGACACCGCCGACGACACGCCGATCGAGTCGGCCTGCGGGGAGGACCTCGACGTGTTCATCGCCGAGGTCTGGGAGCCCGTGCTCGACCGGCGCTGCACCACCTGCCACACCCAGGGCTCGGGCACCGCCGCCGCCGAGTCGTCCTTCGTGCTCGTGCCCGACGACCCCGCCGCGTCCATGCGCGCCGCCATCCAGGTCGCCGATCGCATCCTGCAGAAGCCCACCGGCGCCCACGCCGACGGGCACGGCGGCGGCACCGTGGTCGCACCCGACAGCAAGGAGGCGGCCGCCCTGCGCTTCTGGCAGGCCTTCGTGCTGGACGGCGACTGTGATCCCCCCGAGCCGTGGACCTGCGTCGACGGCCCCGCGCCCCGCCAGCTGCGCCGCCTGACCCACGCCGAGTACGACCGCACCGTACAGGCGCTGCTGCACACCGACCTCGCCCCCGGGGAGGGCTTCGCCGCGGACAACGTGGTCGACGGCTTCGACAACGACGCCCGGGCCCTGGTGGTCGATGATCTGCTCGCCTCGCAGTACGCCGACGCCGCCGAGACGCTCGCCTTCGGGGTCGACGTCGACCCGCTGCTGCCCTGCGATCCCCGGGTCGCCGGACGCTCGGCCTGCGCGGTGCTCTTCATCGAGGACTTCGGCTTTCGCGCCTTCCGCCGCCCGCTCTCCCAGGATGACGTCGATCGCTACGCCGCCCTGTGGGAGGCGGTCGCGGTGGATGACGGCTTCACCACCGGGGTTCGCTGGGTGATCGCCGCGATGCTGCAGTCGCCCCACTTCCTCTACCGCTCCGAGCTGGGCGTGAAGCAGGGCGGGGCGTTCCAGCTCACCGACTGGGAGCTCGCCTCGGCCCTGTCCTACGACCTGTGGGGGGCTCCGCCTGACGACGCCCTGCTCGATGCGGCGGCGGACGGGCTGCTCTCGACGCCGGACGGCCTGGCGGCCCAGGTGGCTCGGATGCGGGAGGATCCGCGTACGACCGAGATCACCGCGGACTTCGTGGAGGCCTGGCTGCACCTGGGCGCGCTGGAGACGGTCTCGCGCGAGGGGCTCGACCCGGCCCTGCGGGAGAGCCTGCGCTGGGAGACCCGCCAGCTGGTGAGCGACGTGGCCGGGCAGGACGGCACCCTGTCCGACCTCGTGCTGGCCGAGCACACGTTTGCCGACGACGTGCTCGCCGAGCACTACGGCTTCGATGCCCCCGGCCGCATCGACCTGTCCGGCACGCCCTACGGCGGCCTGTTCACCCAGGGCAGCGTGCTGACCGCACACGGTCGGCACACGGGCAGCAGTCCCGTGCAGCGCGGGGTCGTCGTGCGCGAGCGCATGCTGTGCGAGCCCCTGCCGCCGCCGCCTGCGAACGTGGACGCGAGCCCGCCCGAGATCGACCCGAACAGCTCCACCCGCGAGCTGTACACCGAGCACGCCCGCAACCCCAAGTGCGCCGAGTGCCACGATCTGATCGACCCCATCGGCTTCGGGTTCGAGCACTACGACCAGCTGGGCCGCTACCGGGAGATGGACGGGGTGCACCGGATCAACGACTCAGGCGACGTGGACGGCGCGCCCTTCGCCGGACCCGACGGGCTCGCTGCGATCCTGCTCGACGACCCCCGCTTCCGGTCCTGCTTCGTGCAGACCTGGCGGCGCCACGCGACCGGCGCCCCCGCCTGCGCCGATGATCCCGGCGAGATCGGCCTCGCCGACCCCCTGTTCGACCTGCCGAGCCGCCAGGGCTTCGCCACCCGCCTGGACGAGGACGGCGCGGGGGACAGCCTCGCGGTGGGCGAGCGGGTCGCGCCCGAGCTGCCCGACGACGACATCACCCCGTCCGAGACCCTGTCGATCGCCGCACGCACGGACGACTGGGGCACCGGCTACTGCAGCTACGTGACGGTGCTCAACGAGGGAGACGCCGCCCAGGTCTGGAGCGTGCCGGTGCTCGCCGACGGCACGGTCGAGAACCACTGGAACAGCGTCTATGCCGAGGAGGGCGAGCACTGGGTGTTCTCGGGCACCGGGTGGAACGCGTCCCTCGAGCCCGGGGCGAGCCTGGAGTTCGGCTTCTGCGCCGCCCGTTGATCGCGGTCAGGCGCGGCTCGGCCTGACCAGGACGCCCTTCGAGAAGGCGCCTTCGAAGCCGAGCCTGCGGGCGTTTCGCTCCGTCGGGATGCCGGGCAGGCTGTCGATGGTGGCGATGCGAGCGCCGCGCTCCCGGGCGGCGAGCAGGCGCTCGGCGAGCAGGGCCTGCTGGATGCCGCGGCGACGGAAGGCGGGGCGCACGGTGGTGCCGAACAGCCCGGCGATCTCGCCGTCCACCGCCACGGCGGCGACCCCGGCGTACGCCCCGTCGACCAGCGCGAACAAGGCCACCAGCCCCGGCTCGGCCAGCATGCGCATGCCGACCGCGATGTCGTCGGGATCGACCTCCTGGCCGGGCTCGACGAACCCCTCCTCGCTCATGCGGGCCCAGGTCTCGAACTCGTCGGGGCGCGGTGGGCGGAGCTCGACGCCGTCGGGCCACCCGCCAGGCACGATCGCCCGCAGGTCCTCGCCGGGGAGCAGCTCCCGGGCCAGCACGTTCTCGAAGGACCGCAGGCGGAAGCCCCGCGCGGCGAGCCCGGCCAGCAGGGACTCGTCGTCGAAGGGCGTGACCTCGATCCGCGCTGTTCCTCCGCGATCGTCGTAGAACGCCACCAGGCGGTCCAGCTCGGCGTCGCCGACCGGGCCCTCGGTGCCGAGGGCGCACGCCATGCTGCTCCATGCCTCGGGACCCGACCAGCACGCGGCCCCACCCGCGATGAGCACGTGCTCCTCCGCGACCTGCGCCGTCCCCCGAGCTTGCCGTTGCTCAGCGAGTCGTGCGACCTCGGCCATGTCGAGCATGATGCCTCCCGCAACACGACGCCCGGGCGCGACGTGTCAGGTGGGGATAGCCCGCGGCGAATCTGCGGCCCTGGAGGAAGCGTGCACTTCGACGAGCTGGTCCACATGGCGTGGCCTACCGACCTGTCCGGCCTGACCATCGTGAACTTCGCCCTGGTCGCCATGACGTTTGCGTTCGTGTTCGGCCTCGTGACCCTGCTGCGCCGCAGGGTCCCGGCCTTCGTGTGGATGCTGCCGATCGCCGCCGTCGGCGTGGCCGGCGCGCTCGCCGCGAGGAGTGCGTACACCGCGACCTTCGACGCCCTGTCCCGCGCCACTCCGGACATCATCGAGCGCGCCCTGCCCGACGCCGCCGCGGCCATGAACATGGGACCGCTGCTCGCCTGCGTGGTGCTCATCGTGGCCCTGAACGTGCTCGCCTGGGCGGCCTCCCTCGGCGCTCTCGCCGCGTGGGCGCGCTCCGAGAGCAAGCTCCACCTGGGCAGCCTCGTCATCGGCCTGCTGGGTCCGGGGCTCGCGGCGATCGTCGCCGTCCTGGTCGCGGTGTTCGGCCACGTCCCGGTGCTCTTCCTGGTCGCTGCCGGACTGATCGGGTGTGCGCTGCCCCTGGCGCTGGTGAGCGCCATGCTCCCGACCCAGCCCGACTTCGAGCTGCTCCTCGACGGAGACAAGGAGGCCAAGGCCCAGAAGCGGGCGTTGGGAGCCGTGATCGGCGCGCGGAGTGCCGCCTGGATCGCCTTCGCGATCATCGGACTGCTGGCCGTGCCCATGGCCGCGTATGCGGGCCAGTACGAGCTGTACCGCGCGGTCGCCCTCGCCCCGCCGGACCAGGTCGAGTCCATGCACATGTTCGGCGCGGTCAGGGTCACCTGGGCTGTCGGGCTCGCGAGTGCCGTCGCCGGGCTCTCGGTGCTGATCGGCCTGCTCTACGCGGTGCTGCCCGGCAAGCGCGCGTTCACCAGCGGTCGCGTGCTGGGCACCCTCGCCCTGGGGCTTCCGGTCGGCGTGCTCGCCGCAAGCCTCGGCTACGGCGCCAGCCTGCCCGGTGCGGCGATGGATGCGGTCACGGTCACCCCGATCGACGTCCCCCGCGAGCTCACCCTCATCGGCGGCCCCCCCACCGTGCGCGGCGCGGGACCGAAGCTCCGAGAGCGCTTCCCGCAGTCCAGGGTGCTGGCGTACAAGGGCGGCGCGTGGCGCACGATCGAGGCCGAGGTCACCGGGATCGAGCGCGAGCCCCTCTCCGACGCCGATCGCCGCCAGCTCGACCTCATGCAGGGCCTCGAGACCGAGGTCACCGTGCTCCTCCCCGCGGACGCCGAGTCCACCGTGCTGCTCGGCGGTCCCGACGTGCTGCGGGGCCGGGTCACGGTCGTGGTCGACGCCGACGGCAAGGCTGCCCCCGACGACGGCCGCCGTCACGTGGTCGAGTTCGTCCCCGGGTTCGAGCTGTACGACTCCCGAGGCGTGGTGCTCCTGCCCAGCGGCACCCTCTACGCCCCCACCGGCGACCTCTGGGGCCCGGTCGACCCCGCCCGCGTGCCCGAGGCCTCCGTCAGCATGGTCGAGGGGGTCCCGGCGTCGGTCCTGCTCGAGGTCTGCACCCACGTCCGCTGCGCGCTGGGCGAGGTCGTCCCCGCAGAGCGGGCGATCGAGCTGGGGATCGCGGAGGAGTAGGACCGAGTGTCAGGGCTCGGTCGAGCGGGGGGAGGGGAGGCTGCGCGCGTCGAGCCAGGGTGGGGAGCGGGCTGCGCACGGAAGCCCGCACCCTCACCACGAAGGCACGGAGGCACCGAGGGCCACGGAGAGGGGAAACCAGGAGGCGGACCGAGCTGTGCTTCCGGGTTCGAGTTTTGATAGCCTCGAACGCCACTTCCGGGCGATCGCTCCTCCTCTCTGCCGGAGCGGCTGGGGTGTCCCGACCGAGAGGACGGGCCCTCGGCTGGAACCGCTCCGCAAGGCCATGGACAAGACCCGCCAGCACGACCCCGTTGGTGTCGTCCACTCCCGCCTCCGTGGCCCTCCGCGTCTCCGTGCCTTCGTGGTGGGGGCAGGGCAGACCGCGCGGACCGTCCTCGGTCTCCCCTTCGTTCGGTCCGACCCCTACGCCACCACAGCACCCAGCAGCTCCTCCAGGGCCTCGGCGAGCACGTCTGCCTGGAACGGCTTGGTCAACGTGGCGACGGCGCCGTCGCCGGGCAGGTCGAGGTCGAGGTGATCGGCGGTGTAGCCGGTGATGAAGAGCACCGGCAGATCGGGGCGGATCCTGCGGGCGAGCTCCGCGATGGCGCGGCCGCTGCCGTCCTCGAGCACCGCGTCGGTCACCAGGGCGACGAAGGTGCTGGCGTCGGCCTCGAACCGCCTGCGCGCCTCCTCGGTCCCGCGGGCGCACACGACCTGCCAGCCGTAGCGGCGCAGCTGGCCGGCGACCGCCTCGCGCACGAGCTCGCTGTCCTCGACCAGGAGCACGGTGCCCTCGCCGCCGGCCACCTCCCGGTCCACGGGCTGGTCGGTCGGACCCAGCTCGGTGTCCGCCCGCGGCAGCCACACGGTGAACGTCGTGCCTGCGCCGGGCGTGCTCTGCACCTCGATCTCGCCGTGGTGGTTGCGGACGATCTCGCGGACCGTGGCCAGGCCGAGCCCGGTGCCCTCGCCGTGGCGGCGGGTCGAGAAGTAGGGGTCGAAGATGCGGGCCTGGGTCGCGTCGTCCATGCCGATCCCGGTGTCCGAGACCGAGAAGCCGACCTGATCGGGGCGTCCGGGGCGCACGGTGGAGGAGACCTCGAGGCGGCCGCCGCGGGGCATGGCGTTGCGCGCGTTGATCACGAGATTGAGGAGGATCTGGTGGAGCTTTCCGGGATCCGCCAGCACGGATCCGGTGTACTCGTCGAGGTCGAAGACCACCTCGACATGCTCGCCGAGGACCCGGGTGAAGAACTCGCGGGCGTCGAGCAGGGTCCTGTTGAGCGGCACGACCCGGGGGTGGGCCTCGTTGCGGCTGCTGAACGCAAGCAGCTGGCGGTTGAGGTCGGCGCCGGAGAGAGCGGCGTGCTCGATGGTGCGCAGCTCGGCCTCGACCACAGAGCCCTCGCCCAGGGACATGCGGGCGCGGTCGACCCCGCCCAGCACGACCATCAGGAGGTTGTTGAAGTCGTGCGCGACCCCGGCGGCGAGGCGGCCGAGGGCCTCGCTGCGGGCGGCGTCGGCGAGGGCCGCCACGGCCTGTTGGTGGCGCGCCTCGGCGTCGCGGCGGCGGGTGATCTCGGAGCGCAGGCGGTCGATGTGGTAGACGACCCCTGCGGCGAGCAGGCCGAGGGCGGCGAGCACCAGCGACCCGAACCACCACGAACGCCAGAAGGGCGGGGTGACCTCGATCCGCACCTGCACGGTCTGCTCGCCCCAGTCGCCCGGGCTGGTCGCCGCCTGGACCTCGAGCAGGTACTGCCCGGGGGGCAGGCCGCCGTAGCGCCCGCCGGGCTCGTCGGACTCGAACCAGCCGTCCTCGAGGCCGCGCAGGCGGTAGCGGTAGCGGGTGCGGGTGGGGGCCGAGAAGGACAGGGCGGCGACCTCGAACTCGAAGTGGTCCACCGGCCAGGTCAGGGTCACGTCGCGCACTCGGCACGGATCGCGGTCGGGCACCAGCGCCACCCCGTCCGACGTCAGGCCGGTCAGCACGATCGGGGGCCGGTAGGTGCTCTGGCCGACCTGGTCGGGACGGAAGTGGTTCACCCCGTGCGGCCCGCCGAACCAGAACTCGCCGTCGCGGGTCTTGAAGAAGCTGGTCAGCAGGAAGGCGTTGCCCTGCAGACCGGCGTCATCGCGGTAGACCCGCGGTGGGCGCGCCCCGGTGGGATCGAACGCGGTGAGCCCCTGGGGGGTCGAGAGCCACAGCGTGCCTTCATCCCCGAGGATCCCGAGGATCACGTCGTCGGACAGGCCGTCCTCGACCCCGAAGCGGGTGAAGCTGCCGTCGGGCTCGAGGCGGTGCAGGCCGTCCGCGGTGCCGACCCACAGGGCCCCGCGCGCGTCGCGGTGCAGGGCCTGGATGACGTCGGATTGAAGCTCGGTCGCCTCTCTTCCGCGACGGAAGTGGGTGAAGGCCTCGGCGTCGGGCGCGAGGCGGTTGAGCCCGTGGTCGGTGCCGACCCACAGCACGCCGTCGGGGTCCTGGAGCATGGCGCCGTAGGAGGCGGTGTCGTTCGAGAGCGAGGCGGGGGACAGCGGGTCGTGCTGGTAGCGCCGGGCGGTGCCGGTCGTCGTGTCGAACGCTGCGAGCCCGCCGCCCTGGGTGAGCAGCCACAGGGTGTCGGGATTCGACCGATCGACCAGGATGCGGCGGATGCAGTTCGACGAGGGCAGGGAGGCCGGGTCGTCCGGGTCGTGGGCGAAATGCTGCACAACCTCGTCGGTGTCGCGATCGTAGACCGACAGATCGCCACCGTAGGTCGCGACCCAGAAGCGACCCCGCCCGTCCTCGGCAAGCGCGGTGACCAGCGCGTCCCGCAGGCCCTCGGCACCGATCGGCGTGGCCTGGCCGGTCGTCGTGTCGTAGCGCCGCAGCCCGTCCATCGTGCCCAGCCACACCTGCCCGCGCTGGTCCTGGGTGATCGGCAGCAGCCCGCTGCCCAGGCTGGTCAGGTTGAAGCCCATCGCCGAGGGGTCGAACTCGACCAGGCCTCCCATGGCGACGACCCAGAAGATCCCCGCGCGATCCTCGAACATCGCCCGGGCACCCCTTCGGCTGCGGGCGGCGTCCTGGCCGCTGAACGGGCCCATGCGCGCGTAGCTGCCGTCCTCGGGGTCCCGCCGCGACAGGCCGCCGGTCCCGCCGAAGTGGGTGAGCCACAGCGAGCCGTCCTCGGCCTCCCGGATGTCGGTCACGACGGGTCCGCCCAGGGTGCGCGGGTCGTCCGCGACGCTGCGGTCGACCGTGACCTCCCCGCTCGCCCGTTCCACCCGCGCCAGCCCCTCCTGGGTGCCGATCCACAGGGTGCCCCGTCGATCCTCGTGGACCGACCACACCTGGTCCGTCGGCAGGCCCCGCCCGGTGTCGATCACCTCGACGACGCGCTCCGTGGCGAGGTCGAACCGCGCGGCGCCCCCGCCGAACGTGGCCAGCCACAGGGCGTCGTCGCCGGCGGGCGCGATGCGGTAGATGCTGCCCGAGGGCAGGCCGTGGCGCAGCGGCAGGTAGTGTGCGACGTCGCCGCTCGCGGGGTCGAGCCGCAGCAGACCCTCGCCGTTGGTGCCGATCCACAGGACGCCGTCGCGTCCCGGGTGCAGGGTCCAGACCCCGGGCTGGCTGTCGTCGTCAGAGGGCAGGGGGAACGAGCGGAATACGCCGGTGTCCTTGTCGTAGACGTCGAGTCCGTCCAGGGTGCCCACCCAGATGAGCCCGTCCGCGTCCTCGTGCAGGGCGGTGACGTTGCTCCCGGACAGCGCGCTGTTCGCGGTGGCGTAGCGCTTCGTGCGCAGCCCGTCCCAGCGGTACAGGCCCCCGCCATACGACCCGATCCACAGGAAGCCCTCGCGATCCTGCAGCCAGGCGCCGGACAGCTCGGCGCCCAGCTCCAGGGCGAGCTCGGAGCGGATGGGCTCGTCCACCGGTGGCGGCGCGGTGAGCAGGCTCTTCGTGGGAGCCTTGGGGAGCGCTGCGACCGGC
>MDTC01228960.1_pt1 | contig 10298 bp, 8 predicted proteins | sample 811181 | NCBI WGS metagenome assembly MDTC01 (sample SAMN05326644, study PRJNA326480) | marine metagenome | isolation source: seawater | place: Pacific Ocean: North | collected 2011
ACTGTCCAGGTTTTCTTTTATCCAATTCTTTTTGAATATCTTGTATTTTTAGTTGAATTAATGGAGGACAGCCATCAATTATGCACCCTATTGCAGGACCATGAGATTCTCCCCAGGTTGTGAAACGAAAAAACTTTCCAAAAGTATTAAATGACATTATTTATAATATATAGATTATTTTGTTTAAATTATGAATCAAAAAAACTCATTAGGGCTTAATAAATGCTTCTTAGATCTTGAAGATCCATTTGAATTATTTGAAAAATGGTTTGAAGAAGCAAAAAAGAAAGAGATAAATGATCATAACGCTCTAGCATTAGGTACTGCTAATAAAAAGGGGATTCCGTCAGTTAGGATGGTCCTTCTCAAAGGTTTTGATAAAAATGGGTTTGTTTTTTATACAAATTTAAATAGTCAGAAGGGAAATGAAATTAAAGAAAATCCAAATGCTTCAATGTGTTTTCATTGGAAAAGTTTATTGAGACAAATTAGGATAGTTGGGACTTTAAACCAAGTAAATGATAAAATAGCTGATGATTATTACAATTCAAGAGCTTATGAAAGTAGAATTGGAGCATGGGCATCCAAACAAAGCAGTGTATTAAAAAATCGAAATGAACTTTTAAACTCACTTGAGAATTTTAAAAAAAAATACAATGATAAAGACAAAGTTCCAAGACCAAATCATTGGTCTGGCTGGAATTTGAAACCGACAAGTATTGAATTTTGGCTAGATGGAGATAACAGAATACACGAAAGGTTAAAATATTTCCTTGATGAAAATAATAATTGGATAAAAAAACTTTTAAGTCCCTAAAAATTTCTTGTTAGACTAAAAGAAGTTAAATTTTGAAGAATACTTTTTTCCTCAGAATCATTAAATAATGATAAAGAATTTGATGCTAAATTAATATAGTGTTGAGCTTTTTGATAACAATCTTGAATAACATTGTACTCTTTAATTATAGATAAAACATACTTAAAATTATCTTCAGTTCTTTCTTTTTGTAAAAAAATATCTTTCAAAATTTTTTTTTCCTCATTTTTTGCTTTTTGAAATAATAATATAATTGGTAGTGTGATTTTTCCTTCATAAAAATCTTGACCAATTTTTTTACCAAATAATTTAAGTTCTGAATTGTAATCTAGAGTATCATCTGCAATTTGAAATGTTAAACCAAGATTTCTACCATAAAATTCCAATGCATCTTTTTCTCTATTTTTCATATTAGATAAAATTGCTCCAACTTTTGTTGCAGCCGCAAATAACTCTGCAGTTTTTGCAGATATAATTTTTAGATATGTTTCCTCTAACATGTCAACTTCACCTTGGTGCTGAAGTTGTAAAACTTCTCCTTGAGCAATCTTAGAGGAGGTAGAGGAGAGTAACTTTAAAACTTCTAAATTTCCATCTTCCACCATTATTTCAAAACATCTACTTAGCAAATAATCTCCTATCAATACTGATGAATGATTATCCCAAATTTTGTTTAAAGTTTTTTTTCCTCTTCGTAACGAACCATTATCAATTACATCATCGTGCATTAAAGTTGCAGCATGTATTAGCTCGACACAAGCTGCTAAATTTATATCTCTTGTACCTTTTGAATAACCACATATTTTTGCAGAACCAAGAGTTAATAATGCCCTTAATCTTTTTCCTCCAGTATCAAGATGATAATCAGTCATTTTTTGAACTAGCTCAACATCACTTAATAACTTTGATTTAATTTTTTCTTCAACCAATAATAATTTATCTTCAACTGAGTCTTTTAGCTGAAAATAAGAATTATTAATTTGGTTTTTTAGTTGAATTACAGTTCCCATATATGTGAACAAACTAGTATAATAAGTTTATATTTATTACTTATCAATTGACGCACCTATATCTTCAATTATAAGGTGTCTTTATATTCAATAAAAAATTTTATAAAAATTAAAAATGTTCTCTTTTTTAAAAAAAAAAAAAATTGTTCCGCATATCAAATTAAGTGGTGTCATTGGAAATGTGGGTAAATTTAAGCAGGGTATAGATTTTTCAGGGCAAGAGGAGATTATTTCAAAGGCCTTTTCCCTAAAAAAAGCATCATGTGTTGCAATTACTATAAATTCGCCTGGTGGATCTCCAGTTCAGTCACATTTAATTTATAATTTTATAAAACAACAAGCTAAAAAAAATAAAAAAAAAGTAATTGTTTTCGCTGAAGATGTTGCTGCATCAGGAGGATATTTGATAGCATGTGCTGGAGATGAGATTTATGCAAATTCTAGTTCAATCATTGGCTCTATAGGAGTAATTTATTCTTCTTTTGGTTTTACTGAACTAATAAAAAAAATTGGGGTTGAAAGAAGAGTTCATACTGCAGGTAAAAACAAAAGTACACTAGATCCTTTTCTTGATGAAAAAAAAGAAGATATTGAAAGACTCAAAAGTATACAGCTCGATTTACATAAAAATTTTATTAATGTTGTTGAGGAAAGCAGAGGCACAAAGCTTATAAAATCAGAAGTAGAATTATTCTCAGGAGAGTTTTGGTCAGGCAGAAAAGCTAAAGATCTTGGTTTAATAGATGATATTGGTGATGCAAATCAGATTTTGAGAGAAAAGTTTGGGGAAGATGTAGTAATTAAAAAATTTGAAAAATCAAAAGGCTGGCTAAGTAAAAAGTTATCATCTTCAAATGATCACTTAGATCAACTAGTAAATATATTGGATGAAAAATCTGTATGGCAAAGATATGGTCTTTAAAAATAATAAAAAAAATTTCAAGTTTCAAACTTTTCAGGATACAATCTTAAATTTACAAAAGTTTTGGAGTAAACATGGTTGTATAATTTTACAACCTTATGACATGGAAGTTGGAGCTGGAACATTTCATCCAGCAACTACATTAAGATCTCTTGGACCTAAACCATGGAAAGCAGCTTATGTTCAACCTTCAAGACGACCAACAGATGGAAGATATGGGGATAATCCAAATAGGCTTCAGCATTATTATCAATTTCAAGTAATTATAAAACCTTCTCCATCGAATATTAAAAAACTTTATTTAAATAGTCTGTCTGTAATAGGTATTGATCATAAAAATCATGATATTAGATTTGTTGAAGATGACTGGGAAAGCCCGACTTTAGGTGCTGCAGGACTTGGATGGGAAGTTTGGTGTGATGGTATGGAAATAACTCAATTTACATATTTTCAACAAATGGCTGGTTTTGAATGTAAGCCAGTGTCAGTAGAAATTACTTATGGTTTAGAAAGAATTTGTATGTTTACTCAACAGAAAAAGAATGTGTATGATTTAATTTGGAATAATGAAGATGTTGAATATCGAGAAGTTTTTCTTCAATCTGAAAAGGAATTTTCAGCATATAATTTTGAACATGCAAATACAGACAATCTTTTTAAAATGTTTGATATGTTTGAAAGCGAAGCTAAATCTTTAGTAGAAAAACAAATATCTTTACCAGCTTATGACCAGTGCTTAAAAGCGAGCCACATATTCAATGTCTTAGATGCCCGAGGAGTAATAAGTGTAGCACAAAGAGCTGAATACATTGGACGAATAAGAGAAATCACAAAATCAGCTGCTGCAATTTGGATCAGTACCCAAGTTTAAAATGGCTGAATTTTTTTTAGAGTTATTTAGTGAAGAAATTCCAGCAGGACTTCAAAAAAATTTACGTGAAAAACTGTTAGAAGAATTTCAAAAATTTTTTTTAGAGAAATCTATTAAATCAAAAAATAATTTTTCATTATCTACACCAAATAGACTAATTATAGTTTTTGAAGGTTTAGACAAGCAAATAAAGATTTCATCTGAGAATATTAAAGGACCAAAAACAAATGCTCCAGAACAAGCTTTGGAAGGCTTTATGAGATCAAATAAAATAGAAAAAAAAGATCTATATAAAAATCAAACTGAAAAAGGTGAATTTTATTTTTATAAATCAGGATCTAGAAATTTAAAAACTCATGATTTATTAGCAGAATTTGTTCCTAAGTTACTTGAAAATTATAAATGGAAAAAATCAATGAAATGGGGAGAATTTGATCTTAATTGGGGCAGACCTTTAAAATCAATTTTATCAGTATTTGATAAAAAAGTAGTAGATTTTGAGTTTCACCATATTTTATCTACTAATTCAACTTTCATAGATAAAGATTTTGAGGAAAAAAAAAAGATTTTTACAGACTTTCGATCTTATGAAAAATATTTCAAAAAATTAGGAACACTAATTAATCATAATAAGAGAAAGGAATTTATAGAAAAGGAATTTTCAAAAATATTAAATAAAAGAAATTTAACAATCAAAGATAACCCAAGACTATTAGATGAGGTGGTTGATCTAGTAGATAATCCAAATATTTTATTATGCAGTTTTGATAAAAAATTTCTTTCTATTCCAAAAGAGATACTAACTTTAACAATGCAATCACATCAAAAATATTTTCCAATTTTTGATAATAGAAATGAAGTAACAAATGAATTTTTGATTGTGGTAAATAAAAAAGATCAAAAAGGATTTATAAAAGTTGGAAATGAAAGAGTAGTTGGAGCAAGACTTAGTGATGCAGAATTTTTTTGGAATAAAGATAAAACTCAAAATTTAGTTAAAAAAGTGTCTGAATTGAAATCAATGAACTTTTTTAAGGGGCTAGGATCTTATTTTGAAAAAGTACAAAGAATGAGAAAGTTAGGGGGATTGATTTCTGATGAATTATTAATCAGTAAAGAAAAAGTAGAATTGTCAGCATCAATTTGTAAAACAGATTTAACATCTGATTTAGTTGGAGAATTCCCTGAACTACAAGGTATTTTGGGTGGACATTTTTCAAAACATCAAGGATTTGATAAAGATGTTTCTTTAGCATTAACAGAACAATATTTGCCAATTGGATTAGATTCTCGAGTCCCAAAAAAACCTTTTAGTGTTGCTTTATCAATTACTGATAAGATTGATACGCTTGTTGGTTTTTTTGGTATCAATGAAAAACCAACAAGCTCAAAGGATCCGTTTGCATTGAGAAGAATAGCTTTAGGTGTTATTAGAACAATAATTGAAAATAAAAAGGATTTAAAAATAAATGATTTACTTAGCTACTCATCAAGCTTGTATAAAGATCAAAAACATAATTTCATAAATAAAGATTTGCAAAAAGAGTTAATCAACTTTTTAAAAGATAGATTTAAATATTATTTGAAAGAGAAACAAATTCGCTTTGATATTATTGATGCTACAATTTCATCTTTCACTATTAACAAATTATTTTCATCTTTCGAAAAAGCTAAAAGCTTAAATAAAGTTATCAATAATCAAGTTGGACTTGATATCACGTCAAGTTATAAAAGAGCATCCAATATATTAGATAGCGAATTGGCGAATAGTAAAATTGAAATAACAAATACAACCGATCCTGGTATTTTTAAAAATGATTTTGAAAAGAGCTTATTTAAAAAAATCAATGAGATTAAAAAGTATTATATAAATATTAATAAAGACGAAAACTACGAACAATCATTATCAATTTTAGCAGGCGCTAAAAAAGAGGTATTTGAATTTCTTGATAATGTGAAAGTTAACGAGGAAAATGAAACTTTAAGAAAAAACAGATTGGAACTTATCAATATGTTATGTAAAACCTTCCAAAATTTTATAAATTTTAGGTTGTTAAAAACAAATAATGAATAAACTAATCTTAAATTTTAAGTCAAAAGACTCAAAAAAAATTAAATATCCCAAAAATTTTTTAGGGGGAAAAGGAGCTAATTTATCAGAAATGGGAAGGATGGGTCTCCCAGTTCCACCTGGATTTACAATCTCAACAAAAGTTTGTGAAATTTTTTATAAGAATAAAAAGAAACTTAACTCTAAATTAATAAACCATATTAAAAAAGAATTAAGAATAATCGAAAAAGATGTTTCTAAAAAATTTGGAGATTTAAAAAACCCTCTTTTATTATCTGTTAGATCAGGCGCAAGAGTCTCGATGCCTGGCATGATGGATACAATCCTTAATTTAGGACTAAATGATAAAACTGTTATTGCTTTAGCAAAAAAAACTTCAAATGGTAGATTTGCAAAGGATAGTTATAGAAGATTCATACAAATGTATGGTAATGTTGTTATGGGAGTTGAAAGTTATCATTTTGAAGAATTAATTGAAAATTATAAATTAACAAAAGGGGTTTTGTTAGATACAGAACTTGAAGAAGATGATTGGGATGGATTAATAAAAGATTTTAAAAACACAGTAAAAGAAAAAGCAAATAAAGATTTTCCTCAAGACGTTAATGAACAATTATTTGGGGCAATAAGTGCTGTATTTTTATCTTGGGAAAGTAATCGAGCAAAAGTCTACAGAAGATTAAATCAAATTCCTGCTGAATGGGGAACTGCTGTAAATGTACAATCTATGGTTTTTGGAAATATGGGAAACGATTGTGCAACTGGGGTAGTTTTTACAAGAAATCCTTCCGATGGTTCTAATGATATTTATGGGGAGTATTTAATTAATGCGCAGGGTGAAGATGTTGTGGCTGGAACAAGAACTCCTCAATATATAACCAAGAAAGCAAAGAGAAAGGCTAAAGTTCAAGAACTTTCAATGGAAGAGTCTATGCCAAAAATTTATCAAGAATTAAATAAAATTTTAAAAAAATTAGAAAGACATTACAAAGACATGCAAGATGTTGAGTTTACAGTTGAGAATAAAAAGCTTTGGATATTACAAACTCGTTCAGGCAAAAGAACCTCGAAGTCAGCTGTAAAGATTGCAGTAGACATGGTAAAAGAAAAATTGATTTCAAAAAATGATGCTGTTTTAAGAATTGATCCAAATTCTTTAGACACTCTGCTGCATCCTACATTAGATGAAAAAAGTTCTTTAAATGTGATTGCAAATGGTTTGCCTGCATCACCTGGTGCAGCTAGTGGTAAAGTTGTTTTCACTTCTGAAGAAGCTCAAAGATTAAATGACATGATGCAAGATACTATTTTGGTTAGAGTCGAGACATCTCCTGAAGATATTCAGGGAATGCACGCAGCGAAAGGAATTTTGACTGCAAGAGGTGGTATGACCAGTCATGCTGCTGTAGTTGCAAGAGGTATGGGTAGACCATGTGTATCTGGTTCAAGTGAAATTGATATTAATTATGGACAAAAAATTTTTAAAACATCATCTATTGAGGTCAAAGAAGGTGATACCATTACAATAGATGGATCTACAGGAAGGATTATTTTAGGTAAAGTTCCAACAGTAAAACCTGAAATTTCAGGTGATTTTTCTAAATTGATGACTTGGGCAGATAATATTAGAAAACTAAAAGTTAGAACGAATTCTGAAACTTTATTAGACACCAGGATAGCTAGAGATTTTGGTGCTGAAGGCATTGGTCTTTGTAGGACAGAGCATATGTTTTTTGATGAAGAAAGAATTTTATCTGTAAGAGAAATGATTTTATCCAAAACTCGTGATGATAGAGCAAAAGCATTAAAAAAACTTTTACCTCATCAAAAAAAAGACTTTATGGAAATATTTAAGATTATGCATGGTCTCCCAGTAACTGTAAGATTGTTAGATCCACCTTTACATGAATTTTTACCAAAATCTGATAAAGAAATATTAGAAGTAGCGAATATTGTTGGCTCTGATAAAAAAGATGTAGTGTCTAGAATAGATGAACTTCATGAACAAAATCCAATGTTAGGTCACAGAGGTTGTAGGTTGGGTATTTCTTACCCCGAAATTTATGAAATGCAATGTAGAGCTATTTTTGAAGCACTTTCAGATCTTAAAAAGAGTAAACAGAGGTCAGCGTTTCCTGAAATAATGATACCTCTTGTATCTACTGAAGCAGAGATAAAAATTATGAAGGATCTAGTAATTAATACTGCTAGAAAAGTTCAAGAAGAGAATAAAGTTAAAATAGAATTTTTAGTTGGAACAATGATAGAATTACCCAGAGCCGCAATTAAAGCTAAAGATATTGCTAAACATGCTGAATTTTTTAGTTTTGGAACAAACGATTTAACTCAAACTACTTTTGGAATTAGTAGAGATGATAGTGGTAAATTTCTAAATGATTATATTGATAATAAGATTTTTACAATAGATCCATTTGTTTCAATAGATGATGGGGTAAAAGATTTAGTAGAAATTGCAGTGCAAAAAGGAAAAAAACAAAATAAAAAAATTAAACTTGGAATTTGTGGTGAACACGGAGGAGATCCTACGAGTATTCATTTTTGCTCAAAAGTTGGGTTAAATTATGTATCGTGTTCACCTTATAGAGTACCGATCGCAAGACTAGCTGCTGCTCAAGCAGAGTTAAAAAATAATAATTAATTAAATTTCATAATTTAGAATTCCAACTTATAATCTACTGCTGGAGCACTATGAGTGATACTTCCAATTGAAATTCTATCAATACCAGTTGAGGCAATCGATTTTACAGTTTTAAGGTTTATATTTCCTGAGGCTTCTGTTTCATAGTATTTTTTTGCAAGCTTAACACCTGCTCTTAAATTTTTAATATTCATATTATCAAATAAAACTGTATTAAATTTTAAACCAATAATTTTTTTGAGTTGTTTTAAATTATCAACTTCGACTGTAATTTTTTTACCTTTTTTGTTTTTAATAGCTAAAGAAACTAATTCTTTAATATCTAAACTGGCAATATGATTGTCTTTAATTAAAAATTCATCACTTAAATTAAATCTATGGTTTTTTCCACCTCCTAATTTTACAGCATATTTTTGAATAACTCTCAAATTGGGAATAGTTTTTCTTGTACAACAAATCTTACATTTGTTTTTCACCAACTTAACAAATTGATTTGTTTTTGTAGCTATACCTGAAATGTGAGATAAGAAATTTAAAGCAACTCTTTCGGCAATTAAAATACTCTGAGCATTTCCGTTAATTGTTGCTACTATAGAATTTTTTTTTACAAATGAACCATCTTTTTTTTTTATATTAAATTTAATTTTGCTATCAATTAAAGCAAATGTATGCCTTGCAAACAACAAACCTCCTACAATGGCATTTTGATTTGATATTAATTTTGCTTTAATATTTCTTTTATTTTGAATTAAGCTTGATGTAACATCTCCTGATGGATATAAATCCTCATTAAGGGCAAGTTTAACAGTATTTTTTATGAAGTTTTCACTAAGTTTTATTTTTGACACAAAAGATTATCTTCCAATAGCAACCATTTTTTCTACAGACAACCTTGCTTTGTTAATAGTCTCTTGATCCATAATAATTTCACCAGTTTCATTTTCTAAACAATCCAAGATTTTTGGTAAGGTAATTTTTTTCATATGTGGACACATATTACATGGTCTAATAAATTCAACATTCGGATTTTCTACCTGAATATTGTCACTCATTGAACACTCGGTGACCATCATTACTTTTTTTGGTTGATTGTCTCTCACATAATTAATCATTCCAGAAGTTGATCCAGCAAAATCACTTGCTTTAATCACATCAGGTGGACATTCTGGATGTGCAATTATTTTTATCCCTGGATTATTTTTTCTAATATTATTAATTTCTTTTTCATTAAATTGATCATGAACTATACAGATTCCCTTCCATGAAATAATTTCAACATCTGTCTGTGAAGCAACATATTTTGCAAGGTAATCATCGGGTAAAAAAATTACCTTTTCAACACCTAGTGATTTTACTATTTTTACTGCGTTAGCAGAAGTGCAGCAAATATCTGTCTCTGCTTTTACATCAGCAGATGTATTTACGTATGAGACAACAGGAACTCCTGGATATTTTTCTTTAAGCAATCTAACATCTTTGCCAGTGACTGATGACGATAGTGAACAGCCAGCTTTCATATCAGGTAATAAAACTTTTTTATTTGGGCTCATTAATTTTGCAGTTTCAGCCATAAAATGGACTCCTGCCATAACAATTATATCAGCAGAAGTTTTTGAAGCTTCAATTGCTAAAGCTAAAGAGTCTGCTGAAAAGTCTGCTATCCCATGATAAATTTCTGGTGTTTGATAGTTGTGAGCAAGAACAACTGCATTCTTCTCTTTTTTTAAATTGTTAATTTTATATATATAAGGCGCATGAACTGACCATTCGATCTCAGGCATAACCTTTGATATTTTTTGATAAATCGGATCTGTAGCTTTTTTAACTTCTTGGTTAAATTCCATATTTAAATTTATCAATTTGAAAGCTTTTTGTCATTGATTTAATATGAGGCATATTGCGGTCATGCTGAAATTGGTAGACAGGCACGGTTGAGGGCCGTGTGGAC
>MDTC01054964.1_pt1 | contig 10296 bp, 10 predicted proteins | sample 811181 | NCBI WGS metagenome assembly MDTC01 (sample SAMN05326644, study PRJNA326480) | marine metagenome | isolation source: seawater | place: Pacific Ocean: North | collected 2011
AAAGTCACACTAAAGCTAGTTCTTTTGCAGATGATAAAATTGATTATGATTTAAAAGAAATAGTTTCTATGAATGAAGATATACTGGATATTTATGGTAGGGATATGGAAATCGTAAATATTTCTAATGAAGGAACTAATTGCAATGTTACGCATATGGATTACTCTAAGCATACTGGTGAAAAAATTGAAAATAATACAAACATTAACCTAATCAATCCAAAGTATATGGGGCTATTAAAAAAAAGATTTGAAAGTATTTAGTAAGATGGAAATAAATAGTAATAAGTATAAAAATACGATTTTTTCTCTAGAAAACAAATTTGCAATTGTAATTGGGGGATTAGGACAAATAGGGATAAACTCAGTAAAAATTCTGTTAGATGCTGGAGCAAAAGTTGAAATCATAGACTTTGTTGAAAACTCAGACAGTAAGAGAGCGAAAGATCTTAAAAAAGAGTATAAAGAAAATAGTATATTTTTCTCAAAATTAGATATTACAGACGAGCCTGCAGTTAAGAAAAAAATTAAAGACTCACATATGAAATTTGGTAAAATAGATATTTTAATTAACCATGCACATTTTAAAGGTGATCCAAAAAAACTAAAACCTCATAGTGAGTTTTTTTCATCATTTGAAAATTATCCATTTGAAATTTGGAAACAAACAATTGATGTGAATTTAAATGGCCTATTTTTAGTGACCAGATCTGTTTGCAGTTTTATGAAAAAGCAAAAATCTGGTGTAATTATAAACACAGCGTCTACATATGGAATGGTAAGCCCCAATAAGTCGATATATGGAGACTCAGGAATAAATAGCCCCATTTCTTATGCTGTTACAAAGGCATCTATTTTGAATTTTTCAAGATATTTATCTACTCACTTAGCAGATTACAATATAAGAGTGAATACTCTTACACCAGGGGGAGTTGAAAATAGTAAGCAGACTCAAGATTTTAAAAAAAATTATTCAAAGCTAACACCAATAAAAAGATTATCTAAAGACAATGAATATCAGGGCGCTATTTTATTCTTAGCATCTGATGCATCTTCCTATATGACAGGATCGAATTTGATCATTGATGGTGGCTGGACCTCTTGGTAGGAAAGAAAAAATAAATGAAAATTATTTTTATTACTGGCAATCATCCTAGACACAAATATATTGCACAAAAAATTTCAGAGTCAGGTCACTTAGAATTAATTATTTCTCAAAAAAGAGAGAGTTTTACGCCAGATCCACCTAATGATTTAGAAAAAGATCTCTCAAATCTTATGATAAAGCATTTTAAAAAAAGAAAAGAAAGTGAAAACCTTTTTTTTGGAGAAATTGAATGGCCTGAAAGTGAGCGAATTGAAATTAAAAAAACTGAACAAGAAGATACTAAAATTGTTAATAAAATTCAAAGTCTAAAGCCAGATTTGATTCTTACGTACGGCTGTGGAATGATATCAAGCCAAGTTATTAAATCTGCAAAAAATGCATGGAATATTCATGGTGGTTTATCGCCGTGGTACAAAGGAGGAATTACATTATTTTGGCCAAGCTATATGCTTGAACCCCAAATGACTGGGATTACTATTCATGAACTTACTAAAGATTTGGATGCAGGTGATATTATCCACCAGTGTACGTCAGATCTAGTCAGGGGTGATGGAGTACATGATTTAGCTTGTCGTGCTATAACTAAAATTGGAGAAGAAATTAATATATTAATATCAATGATAGAATCTGGAGATAATATTAAAAAAAAACCTCAAATAAGTTCTGGAAAATTATGGAGAGAGAGTGACTGGAGACCAGAGCATTTAAAATTAATTTATGACACTTATGATGATAAAATAGTTGATAATTATTTAGACAAAAAATTTTTACAAAATAATCCATTAATATTTCGACAATTTAATTAAAATGAAAAAAAATATACCAATTCTTGAACGTAAAATTAAAATAGCCATAGTTGGCTGTGGGCGTATTTCAAAAAATCATTTTGACTCAATAGAAAAACATCAGGCTAATTTAGAACTCGTTTCAATATGCGATATTGATCCAAAGGTATTATCACAACATCAAGAAAAATATTGTGTTCCAGGATATTTGTATTTGCAGGATATGTTAGAAAATCATGATATTGATATTATTGCTATTTGTACCCCAAGTGGACTTCATCCAGAACAGTCTATTCAAGCAGCAAAAAAAAATGTGCATGTAATTACAGAAAAACCAATGGCTACAAATTGGGTTGATGGTCTTAAAATGGTTAAGGCTTGTGAAGAGTCAAATGTTTACTTAATGGTAGTAAAACAAAATCGAAAAAATAGCACACTTCAATTATTAAAACGTGCTATAAATGAAAAGCGTTTTGGAAGAATACATATGGTACATGTCAACGTTTTTTGGACACGCCCTCAATCATATTATGATCAGGGAAGCGGTTGGCGTGGAACCAAGGATCTTGATGGTGGCGCTTTTATGAATCAGGCAAGTCATTATGTAGATCTATTGGATTGGCTAATTGGCCCAGTTGATGAAATTCAGTCTATGATGAGCACTTATAGAAATATTGATGTTGAGGATACAGGGGTACTTAATATTAAATGGAAAAGTGGAACTTTAGGTTCTATGAGTGTAACTATGTTAACATATCCTGAAAACCTTGAGGGAAGCATCACAATAATCGGTGACAAAGGAACAGTAAAGCTTGGCGGGGTTGCTGTTAATGAAATTAAAACATGGAACTTTGAAAGTTCAAGTGAATATGACGATACTATTGATAAAGTGAATTATGAAACAACATCTGTTTATGGTTTTGGACACCCAATATATTATAAAAATGTAATTGATGTAATGCGTGGAAAGGCAGAGCCAGAAACAAGTGGTCATGAAGGATTGAAATCACTCGAAATTCTAATTGCAGCCTATCAATCTGCTAATCAAAAGAAAATAATTTCTCTTCCACTTAATAGATATTCAGACTAATTGTTATGAAAAATTTTACGTCTCATTCTAGTGCTATAATAGACGAGGGGGCTATTATTGGAGACGGAAGTAGAATATGGCATTTTTCTCATATATGTGATGGGGCTCAAATAGGAAAAAATGTGTCCATAGGTCAGAATGTTTACGTAAGTGGATCAGCACGAATAGCAAATGATTGTAAAATTCAAAATAATGTTAGTATATATGATAAAGTAAAACTTGAAGCTGGAGTATTTTGTGGCCCAAGCATGGTGTTTACTAATGTTTATAATCCTCGCTCGTTTATCGAAAGAAAAATTGAATATAGATCTACCATTGTAAAAAAGGGAGCATCTTTGGGAGCGAATTGTACAATTGTGTGTGGAGTTACTATTGGCGAGTTTGCTTTTGTCGGTGCTGGGGCCGTAGTTAATAAATCAATAAAACCTTATGCACTAGTTGTGGGAGTTCCTGCTCAACAAATAGGCTGGATGAGTGAATATGGTGAGCAAATTCCCTTACCCCTGAATGGCGAAGGTAAATATATTTGTCCCTATTCTAAAAAAATTTATGAGTTAGATGGTAGCAAAATTCACGTGAGAAATTAGAGAGGCTTAAATCAAATGGAGATTCCTTTTAATGATCTAAAATCGCAGTATATTGAGCTCAAAGAGACTATTCAATGGCGAATAAACAAAGTTTTAGAGCATGGTCAATATATTATGGGACCTGAAGTCTATGAACTTGAAGAGAAACTTGCACTTTATACAGGGTCAAAATATTGTATTACGGTTGCTAGCGGAACAAAGGCCCTACTTATAAGTTTAATGGCATTAGGTGTAAAGCCTGGAGACGAAGTTATAACGACTCCGTTTACGTGGATATCATCAGTAGAAGTCATAGCATTGCTTGGTGCAACTCCTGTCTTAATAGACGTTGAATTAGATACAGCTAATATTAATGCAGACCTCATAGAAAAAAATATTTCATCTCGGACAAAAGCGATAATGCCTGTAAGTTTATTTGGTCAGCCAGCCGATATGGACAAAATTAATTTAATTGCAAAAAAAAATGGAAATATTCCTGTAATTGAAGATGCAGCACAAAGCTTTGGAGCAACTTATAATCAAAGACGCAGTTGTAATTTGAGCAGTATTGGCTGTACGAGTTTTTTCCCAAGTAAACCTCTAGGGTGTTATGGTGACGGAGGTGCGATTTTTACAAACGACGATAAATACGCATCTATAATGAAAGAAATTCGCCTACATGGCAAAAGTGAAAAACATTTACATAATAGAATTGGTGTAGATGGTAGAATGGATACATTACAATGCGCGGTTGTTTTGGCTAAATTAGATTGTTTTGATGGAGATTTATTAAAGAGGAAATTAGTGGCAGACAAATATAATAAATTAATAGCTTCTCATAATCATAATAATAAACCTATTCCTTTGTCTGTACGAAGTGATTGTGAAAGTGTTTATGCGCAATATTGTATTTTGACTGATAATAGAGATTATATTCAAAATAAATTAAGTAAATCTGGAATTCCAACTGCGATTTATTATCCAATTCCAATTAATGAGCAAATGGGTTATAAGGAAATATGTCGGTCGAATGCAACTCCAAATGCTAAGCAGCTATCAAAAAAAATAATGAGTTTGCCAATGAGTCCATATATTGAAGAAGAAATACAAACAACAATAATTAACGATTTAATTAGTAAATGAAAAATTAATAAATATTTATGAAGTATATTAGTGGTAAGAATGAGATTAGAGGGTAAAAAATTTGTAGTAATTGGCGGCGCTGGGCTGATTGGCTCGCACACTGTTGACCAGTTAATTAAGGAAGATATTAAGGAAATTATCATCTACGATAATATGCTTCGTGGCAGTCATGAAAACCTCGAAGATTCCCTAAAAGATCCTAGAGTAAAGATATATGATGTAGGTGGAGATATATTACAAACTGATATCCTTCAGTCAGCTCTTAAAAATACTGATGGCGTATTTCATTTAGCAGCTCTATGGCTTTTACAATGCCATGATTACCCACGTAGTGCGTTTGATGTAAATATAAGAGGAACATTCAATGTAATAGAAGCATGCATAGCTATGGGAGTAAAACGTCTAGTATATTCTTCTTCGGCATCTGTTTATGGAGATGCGGTTGTGGAGCCAATGAGTGAAGAACATCCGTTTAATAATAAGAATTTTTATGGTGCTACTAAAATTTGTGGAGAGGCAATGCTTAAAGCTTTTGGGAATCGTTACGATTTAAATTTTGTTGGTCTCCGATATATGAATGTTTATGGCCCAAGACAAGATTATCATGGAGCTTATATTGCAGTGATAATGAAAATGCTTGACGCAATTGATAAAAATGAAAGTCCTACAATAATGGGAGATGGATCTGAAGCATTCGATTTTGTTTCTGTTGAAGATTGTGCTTTAGCAAATCTTTGTGCAATGAAAGCAAATACTAAGGATCAGTTTTATAATGTAGGAACTGGCAAGCGAACATCACTTAAAGAACTAGCTGAAATGCTGATTGAAATAACAGAGTGTAAGAAGCCCATAAATTATGCACCTAACTCTCAAGCAACGTTAGTTAGAAATCGCATCGGATGCCCAAAAAAAGCATTAACTGAAATTAATTTTCAAGCCAAGATTGAACTTAAAGAAGGCCTTAAACGTTTGATTGACTGGCGCAATAAACATAAAAGTGAAGTAAATAAAAGAAGACAATCTGTTGGGTTGATTTGATGACTCATCAATCAAAAAAAAATATTCCTATTGCGCGAACGAGTCTTACAGATAAAGAAATTAGTAGTGTTCTATCACCACTAAAATCTGGCTGGCTAGTGCAAGGTCCTAAGGTAAAAGAGTTTGAAGAAAAATGGTCACAATTTACTGGAGCTAAGAATAGTATAGCGGTTACATCATGCACTGCCGCACTGCACTTATCATTAGCTGCCATTGGAATTAAACCAGGAGATGAGGTAATTGTTCCAGCTTTTACATGGATATCTACTGCTAACGTAGTTGAGCATTTAGGTGGTAAAGTTATTTTCTGTGATATAGATTTAGAAACTTTTAATATTGATACAAATCAAATTGAGTCTAAAATAACAAATAAAACTAGAGCTATAATACCTGTACATCTATTTGGCTTACCTTGTGATATCCCATTGATAATTGAAATCGCACAAAAAAATGGATTAAAGGTTATTGAAGACGCAGCATGTGGATTTGGCAGTAGGCATAATAAAAAACATGTAGGAACAATCGGAGATACTGGCTGTTTTAGTTTTCATCCAAGAAAAGCGATTACCACTGGGGAAGGCGGCATGATTACAACTAATGACCCAAAACTTGCTGAAAAATTAAGATGTTTGAGAGACCATGGCGCTGCGTTATCTGACCTAGAAAGACATCAAGGAGCAAAACCTTATTTGTTAGCTAATCATACTGAGGCAGGGTTTAATCAACGAATGACTGATATACAGGCTGCATTAGGTAGCGCGCAAATGAGTCGAGCAAAAGAGATTGTATCTGAACGTCAAAATCTTGCATTAAAATATGATCAAGCATTTGCCAATATCGAATGGCTTCATCCACCAACTATAATATCAAATTTTGAAAATGGATATCAAAGTTATCCTTGTTTACTCTTTCCAAAAGAATTGAATGAAATAAAAAACCAAATTAATGATGAAAAAATAGTCAGCATAAATGAAAAAAGAAATAATTGGATGGATGAACTATTAGGTAAGGGAATAAGCACTCGTCCTGCTACTCATGCAGTTCATATGTTAAGTTACTATAAAGAAAAATATAATATAGAGCCTGCTGATTTTCCAAACGCATATATTGCTAATGATTGCAGCATATCATTTCCTTTATTCAATGGCTTAACAGAAGATGAACAGAGCTTTATCATTTCTGTAGTTCAAGAAAAATCCTTCTAATGTGTGGTATTGCTGGCTTAGTAAATCTGACTGGTGAACCGGTTACAATAGATCAATTAAAGAAAATGACTGATGCGATAATTCATCGAGGTCCAGATGACGAGGGTCAATGGGTTGAGCAAAATACTGGTATTGGTCATCGACGTTTATCAATTATCGATCCAAGTGTGCTTGGCAAACAACCAATGTGTGATCTAAATGAGCGTTATGTATTGAGTTACAATGGTGAGATTTATAATTTTATTGAAATTAGGAGAGAACTCGAAAAATATGGCTATATATTTAAAAGTAAAACTGACACCGAAGTTGTTCTAAATTCTCTAATACATTGGGGCAATGAAGCTGTTAAAAAATTTAATGGCATGTTTGCTTTTGTTTTTTTTGATAGAAAAGAAAAAAAATTATTATTGGCAAGGGATCGTTATGGTATTAAACCATTATATTATTCACAATTTAATAATACTTTTGCATTTGGATCAGAACAAAAAGCAATAACTACTCTTCATAATCATCAAAAGATTTTAAATAAGGAGGCTTTATTCGAATATTTTACATTTCAAAATATTTTTACCGATCAAACTTTGGTAAAAGATATGTTTCTTCTTCCAGCAGGTCATATTTTAACCCTCAATTTGAAGAAAGACTATGAGATAAAAATAATAAAATATTGGGATTATCAATTTTGTGAAAATGATAGGGCTTTAAAAAAGGAAGAATATATTGAAGAACTTGATAGACTATTTAAGCAGGCAGTAAATAGGCAGCTAATAAGTGATGTTGAGCTAGGTACATATTTGAGCGGTGGGATGGACTCAGGTTCAATTACAGCAATTGCATCAAAAATTATTCCAAATATAAAAACTTTTACATGTGGGTTTGATCTTAGTTCTGCATCAGGAATAGAACTTAATTTTGATGAAAGAATGAAGGCTGAGGCAATGTCTGCTCTATTTAAAACAGAGCACTACGAAATGGTTCTTAAAGCTGGCGATATGGAAAGATGCATAAAAGATTTAACTTTTCACTTGGAGGAACCACGTGTAGGTCAAAGCTATCCAAACTATTATGCTTCGAAACTAGCAGGAAAGTTTGTTAAAGTTGTTCTTTCCGGAACTGGTGGAGACGAATTATTTGGAGGATATCCTTGGAGATATTATAGGGCTGCAAAATCTCTTAACTTCGAAGATTTCATTGATCAGTACTATCTTTACTGGCAACGTTTAGTAGATAATAATGAATTAAAAAGAATGTTCTCGCCTGTCAGTTCAGATATAGGTCATATTTGGACAAGAGATATCTTTAGAGATGTTTTTATAAATCACGATATTAATCTGAAAAAGCCTGAAGACTACATTAACCATTCTCTTTATTTTGAGGCGAAAACTTTTTTACATGGCTTGTTTCTTGTTGAAGATAAATTAAGTATGGCTCATAGTCTAGAAAACCGGGTGCCTTTCATGGATAATGATTTAGTTGATTTTGCAATGAGTTGCCCGGTCAATTTAAAACTAAATAATCTTAATGAGGTTTTAAAAATAAATGAAAATGAATTTGAAAATAAACAAAATAAATACTTCAAAAAAACAAATGATGGAAAACAAATACTTAGAGATATGATGACGAATTATATACCTGAAAGCATCACCAAAGCAGAAAAACAAGGGTTTTCATCACCAGATGCTAGTTGGTTTAAGGGTGAAAGTATAGATTTTGTAGAAAGGATTTTATTTTCAAATAAAGCTAAGATTTTTGATATATTAGACAAGAGCACAGTCAGGTCTCTAGTAAATCAGCATTTAGAAGGAAAACAAAATAGAAGATTGCTTATCTGGTCGCTTCTTAATGTTGAAACATTATTAGAAAGTTTTTAACTAGGTTTTAGAATGAAAATTATCTATTTATTGTCTTTTTATTCTTTATTACTATTGTTTATAAATTAAATAAACTATAATGTTTTTTTATGGCTATTATGGAAACTGAAAAAGTTGATCGAAGACTTGAAACAGGAATTATTGTTATTGAAAGAGTGAATGATAAATATTTAGCCAGACATAAATTTAACAGTATTACAGATATTGCAACAAATGGTATCGAGCTACAAGTTAATGATATGTCAAATGGAAAATTTTTATGGAATAAGGACAGCAGTCACTACAAAATAACTCCTAAATCAGGATATCTTTATGATCATGGAGATTAGCCAGAGTGCAAAACAAAGAAATTGCAAAGGTAAATAATTACTATAATGAATTATTAGATGAGCATGGAGCTAATCCAAGTGCACTAGGATGCCCAAAAGGAAGACAAAATTTAAGATTTAAAAATATTGATAATATATTTTTTTCAAATTGTTCTATTCTTGATTATGGATGTGGATTAGCTGATTTATATAAATATTTAAATAATAGGTTTCCAAATGAAAAGTTTACTTACTCTGGATGCGATATTGTACCTAAGTTCCTTGATATATCGAAAAAACTTTTTCCAGATATAGACTTCATTGATATTCGCGAAAATGTAGTCAAAGAACAATATGATATAATAGCAGCATTTGGAGTATTCAATTTTCTTTATACAAAAGATAAAAATGAACATTTTGAGATTATAAAAAAAAAACTCAAAGAAATTTTTTCTATTACAAATAAATATCTTCTAGTAGATTTCCAGACTGAATTTGTTGATTTTAAACAAGATGACTCATACCATCAAGATATAAATCCGCTTATAGAGTTTGTAGTTAATAATTTATCAAGAAGATTTCAAATTATTCATTCTTATCTTCCATATGAATATTCTCTAATTATTTATAAGGAGAATGAGGTTCTCAAGGAAGACAATACTTATAAACAGCAGTAAAGTATAAATAAAACATTGAAAAATTTTTCTTTAAATAAACTAAATGATAAGTCTTATGAAGAGCTTAGTAAAAAGAATGACTTTAATAAGATAGGACCATTTGGTGAAATTAGTGTATTAAATTCTATCCAAAAATCTTTAATAAAAACGGAAAAATTAAAAAGTGATATTGTAAAATTCTCAATAACTAATAGTGCGAATGAGGTTCTAGCATTGGGATTATTTTTTCAAATAAAAATAAATAACATTAGTATTATTCTGAGTGGTGGTAGATTTGGCTATTCTCAAATTCGTATTCTATCAAAAAAAATTAATGAGATGGATATCCTTATATGTTTTGATGAGTTCTGTTATCATAATATGATAAGCTTATGTTCATTGTCTTTTGATTTTAATGATAAGAATAACAAATATTTAGATAATTCTTGGAAGATCAGGAATATTAATTATTTAATGGCAGATATTAGCAGTAGCTGTGATAACGGAAAATTAAATTTTCCTTCTGC
>MDTC01061487.1_pt1 | contig 10295 bp, 9 predicted proteins | sample 811181 | NCBI WGS metagenome assembly MDTC01 (sample SAMN05326644, study PRJNA326480) | marine metagenome | isolation source: seawater | place: Pacific Ocean: North | collected 2011
ATTTGTTCAATTACTTTTTTCAATAATAATCCAATTAGTATTGAGTTACCTCTATTTGTTGAATTAATGGTCAAGAACACAGAACCTGGTTTAAAAGGGGATACTACATCAAAAGCTACAAAGCCAGCTATATTAGAGACTGATGCAAAAATACAAGTGCCTTTGTTCATAAATCAGGATGATATAATTAGAATAGACACCAGATCTAAAGAATATGTTTCTAGAGTAAAGATTTAAAGTACTTTTATAATTTCATCTCTTATTAATATCTTTTCTTCGGCCCTAATATTTTCAGACCATTGATTTTTTTGATCGCTTAAAAGAATAATAACTGTAGATCCTAAATTAAACATTCCAATTTCATCACCTTTTTTATATTTTTTTATATTTTCTTTGTTATTAAATTTAGTAATTATATTTCTATTCTTTGAGGGAGTTATGATTCCTTGATCAGTTAGAGATATACACCCAACATTTACAGCACCAATCATAATAAGTGACATTTTGAATTTATCATTACAAAATGATAAAACAACCCTCTCATTTTTTGCGTATAGTTTCTTTATTCCTTTTGAAGCATAGGGCGCAACACTGTAAAGAGATCCAGGAATATGTGTAACTTTAACCAAGGATGAATCACATGGCATATACACTCTATGACAGTCTTTTGGTTCTAAGTATATATTAATAAATTTTCCGTTATTAAAATCATCATTTTTCTCATGAGTTAATTCGCATATAGAATATCTATGTTTTTTTGCGTGAATAAAAGTATTTTCGTTAATTTTTCCGAATCCAGATATAGTTCCATCACAAGGGGATATAATATTATTATTTTTATCTATTTTATTTCTAAAAGACAAATCTATCTCTCTTGTAAAAAAGTCATTTAAATTTTTATAACCATTAATTTTTTTTTGCTTGTATTCATCTAAGCTAATATTAAAAATATAAATATATATATTTATTAAAATATTCTTAATAGCAGTATCTTCTATTCTAGACACTTTATAAGTTATATTGGATATAAAATGAAGCGGAATTATATGAAATAATGCAATTTTAAATTGATTAACAAGTTTTTTAATATTTTTTTTCATTTTTTTTTTATTATAACTCTTATTTTTGATACAATAATAGGTATGTCAGGAAACAGCTACGGACAATTATTCAAAGTTAGCACATATGGTGAAAGTCATGGCGAAGCTATTGGTTGTATAATAGATGGTTGCCCGCCAAACCTCAAGATTGATATTAAATATATTCAAAAAGACTTAGATAGGAGAAAGCCAGGTAAAACTAGACATACATCTCAAAGAAGAGAATCTGATACGGTTAAAATTTTATCAGGAGTTTTTGAAGGAAGATCAACTGGCACACCTATAAGCTTGATAATTTATAACGAAGACGCTCGAAGCAAAGACTATTCTGATATTAAAGATTTATATAGACCTGGGCATGCCGATATAACATATGAAAAAAAATATGGAATAAGAGACTATAAGGGCGGAGGAAGGTCTTCAGCAAGAGAAACAGCTACACGAGTTGCAGCTGGAGCTATAGCTAAACTATATTTAAAAGAAAAGTTTAATCTTGAAATTCAAGGGTATGTATCACAATTGGGACCAATAATTGCTGAAAAGATTAATTTTAAAGATATTGAAAGTAACCCATTTTTCTTCCCTGATAAAGATAAAATTGGAAAACTTGAAGAATATATGGATGCACTGAGAAAAGAGGGGAATTCAATTGGAGCAAGAATTAATGTTGTAGCAAAAAATGTTCCAGCCGGCTTAGGCGAACCAGTTTTTGACAGAATAGATGCTGAAATAGCAAAAGCAATGATGAGCATTAATGCTGTAAAAGCAGTTGAAATTGGAGCAGGTTTTTTATCAGTTACACAGAAAGGCACAGAACATAGAGACGAAATTGATTCGAAAAAAGGGTTTTTGAGCAATAATTCTGGCGGAACTCTGGGCGGTATAACTTCAGGCCAGGATGTCGAAACTAGTATTGCAATAAAACCAACTTCAAGTATTCGAATTCCTGGGAAAACTATAAACAGCAAAGGTAAGGATTCTACAATTATTACAAAAGGACGTCATGACCCATGCGTAGGTATAAGAGCAGTTCCAATAGCTGAAGCAATGTTAGCTCTAGTATTAATGGATCATGCTTTAAGACATAAAGCTCAAAATTTGTGATTAAAATATTACAGTGGTTAACACCTATTGAAAATAATAATTCTAAATTCATAGTAAAAATTAATCTAAATTTTACATATACCGTTTTATATAGTTTTAATTGCAAAAAGGAATGAAATTAAATTGAATAAGAATAAACCAACTTATAAAGGCAATATTTTAGATTCGCCAATAATGTTTGATAAGTCTTATATGCATCTTTCATCTTTTTATTTTTTTTACTTTGCAAGTCTAGGAGCATTTTTACCCTTTTGGCCATTATATTTGAGCTACAAGAGTTTTTCGGCTTATGAGATTGGCGTAATTACAGGAACTATGATTGGAACAAAAATTATTGCCCCTAATTTATGGGGATGGATTGCAGATAAAACCGGACTAAGACATAGAGTAATACAGTTAGGAGCTATTAGCTGTTTTTTAATTTTTATGTTGGCGCCAATAATAGAAAATTTTTTGGGAATGGCTTTATTAATATTTTTCTTTAGTTTTTTTTGGAATGCATCATTGCCGCAATTTGAAGCTGTTACTATGAATACTTTAGGATCTTCATATAACAAATATAGCCAAATTAGATTGTGGGGGTCACTTGGCTTTATTATATCTGTACTTTCTTTATCACTATTAACAAGTGAATTTGGAATACATATTATTCCATTTTGTATTTTAGTTTTTTTATTTTTAACCTTTATATCTACATTATATATAAATAGCGCGAATGTTAATTCTGATAAAAATAGTAATTCATTAATAAGTATAGTTTTAAAGCCAGCAGTTTTAGGAATATTAATATCATGTTTTCTTATGCAATTAAGCCATGGCCCATTTTACGCTTTTTTTGCTATATATCTTTCTGAAAATAGTTATAACACTAATTTAATAGGATCTATTTGGTCACTTGGCGTTATTGCAGAAATTTTAATTTTTATGAAAATATCTTCTTGGATTCCAAAGTATGGATTAAAAAATCTATTCGTCATAAGTTTTTTGTTTGCTGTAATTAGATGGTTGTTGATTTCTTTATTTCCTCATAATATTATAATTGTAGTCTTAGCAACCTTATTTCATGCTGTGACTTATGGTATGTATCACGCAGTTTCTATTTCATTGATTCATGAATATTTTACCGGAGATCTTCAAGGTAGGGGCCAAGCTCTTTATTCTAGTATAAGTTTCGGTTTAGGTGGATCTATAGGAAGTTTTTATAGTGGCTATCTTTGGGAGTCATTAGGCGGTTCTGCAGTATTTTTATATGCGTCATTATTTGCTTTTTTAGGTTTTATTGTATCGTTTATCTTAGTAAAATCTGATTATATAAATATTAAAAGCTAATTTAAAAAATTATGACAAAAACTTTGTATGATAAATTATGGGAAGAGCATCATATCCATTCGTATAATAATGGATATAGTCTTATATATATTGATAAACATTTGATTCATGAGGTTACTTCTCCGCAGGCTTTCGAAGGTTTGAAAATAGCTGGCAGAGATATATGGAGTAGAAAAAGCATAATGGCAGTACCAGATCATAATGTCCCTACTAAAATGAGAGAAAATGGTATAAAAGACCCAATTTCGAAAATTCAAGTCGACACCCTTAGTGATAATTGCAAGAAAAATGATTTATTAAAATTTGATATTGAAGACATTAGACAAGGCATAGTTCACGTAGTCGGGCCAGAGCAAGGTATACTATTACCAGGAATGACTGTAGTCTGCGGAGACTCCCATACGTCAACGCATGGCGCATTAGCTGCTTTAGCTTTTGGTATTGGAACATCAGAAGTCGAACATGTCTTAGCAACCCAATGTTTGCTGAAAAAAAAATCTCTAAACATGCAAATTAAAGTAATAGGAGATATGCCTGAGCATTTCTTTTCAAAAGATTTGGCTTTATTAATTATAAGTCAGATTGGAACTGCTGGCGGAACTGGGTTTGCAATTGAATATACTGGTCAAGCTATTAGAAATCTTTCTATGGAAGCGAGGATGACTTTATGCAACATGACTATTGAAGCAGGAGCAACAACTGGACTTATTGCTGTTGACAGTAAAACAATAAATTACGTTGAAAATAAACCATATACTCCAAAAGGAGATAGTTTTTTAGAAGCAAAGAAATATTGGGAAAATTTAGTATCTGATAGGGGAGCTAAATATGATAAAACCATTGATATTGATATTAGCAAATCAAGTCCAATGGTAACATGGGGAACATCACCCGAAATGGCTGTTGGTATAGATGAAAAATTACCAGACTTAGATGACGAAAAATTTTCTTCTAAAAGAGAAGATTTATTAAACGCTTTTTCATATATGGGCCTTAAAGAAAAACAAAAAGTGAATTCTATAGAATTAGATAAAATTTTTATTGGATCATGCACAAATTCTAGAATTGAAGATTTAAGAATTGTTGCAAAAATAGTAAAGGATAAAAAGATTGCTAACAATATTAAGAGCGCAATTATTGTCCCTGGATCAGGCTTGGTTAAAGAAAAAGCAGAAAAAGAAGGCTTAGACAAAATATTTAAGAAATCTGGCTTTGAATGGAGAAGTCCTGGATGTTCCATGTGTCTAGGAATGAATGATGATAAATTAGACGAATATGAGAGATGCGCTTCAACTTCAAATAGAAACTTTGAAGGAAGACAAGGCAGATTGGGTAGAACTCACTTAGTTAGCCCAGCAACAGCAGCAGCAGCAGCAATCTATGGACATTTTGTAGATGTGAGAGATGTATTATAAATTATGAAAAAATTTAAAGAAATTAAATCAGTTGCCGCATATATTGATAGAAAAAATATAGATACAGATGCTATTATTCCAAAACAATATCTTAAGGCAGTAACTAGAGAAGGTTTTGGAGAGAATTTATTTGATGATTGGAGGTATTTAGAACCTGGAAATTTAGGAGATAATCATAATTTAAGGAAGAAAAATAAAGAATTTTTTTTATATAACCCAAAGTATGACGGCGCTAAAATACTGATAGCTGGAGAAAACTTTGGATGCGGGTCATCAAGGGAGCATGCTGTTTGGGCATTAATGGATTACGGCTTTGAAGCTATAATATCAACTAAATTTGCTGATATTTTTTATAATAATTGTTTTAAAAACGGTTTATTGCCAATTATATTAAAAGAAGGCGATATACAAAAGATCGTAAGTAACATTGATGAAGAAAATAATTTATTTACAGTAAATTTAGAGAATCAATTTATATCAAGCAGAGATTTTAAAATTGAATTTAAGATTGATAAGAGAAGAAAAAAAGTTTTAATTGAAGGCATTGATGATATATCTGAGACTTTGAAATTAAGTGAAAAAATAAAAGATTACGAAAATAATAGAGCGATAAAAAAACCTTGGATATTTAATGGATAAAAATATGAAAATATTAATTTTACCTGGCGATGGAGTAGGAAAGGAAGTTACTTCTGAAGCTGAGAAAGTTATTAATGTGATCTCTGAATTATATAATTTAGAAGTGGAAACTGATTTTGGTTTTTTCGGTGGTATTGCTGTAGATAAATTTGACAATCCTTTTCCAGATGAAACAAAAGAGAAGATTAAAAATTCTAATGCTGTATTACTTGGAGCAGTAGGTGGCCCAGAATATGATAGCTTGAGTAAAGAAAAAAAACCTGAGTCTGGATTATTAGAGCTTAGAAAAAAATTAAACTTATTTATTAATATTAGACCAATTATTTCTTTTAAAGAGTTAGTTGATTTTTCAACAATTAAAAATGAATATATTGACAATTTAGATATTGTGATAATCAGAGAATTGGTTAGCGGATTATATTTTGGCGAACCTAGAGGTTTTAATAAAGATTTTACGGAAGCGTTTAATACTATGAGATACAACCAAGATGAAATTACAAGAATTTCTGAGTTTGCTTTTAATTTATCACAAAGTAGGCTAAAAAAATTATGTTCAGTTGATAAAGCAAATGTTCTTGAGGTTTCGCAGTTATGGAGAGCCACAATAGATGAAATTTCTTTAAAATATAAGAATGTTGCTCTTTCGCATATGTACGTTGATAATGCTGCTATGCAATTAGTTCAAAATCCAAAACAATTTGATGTAATAGTAACAGAAAATCTATTTGGAGATATATTGTCTGATATTGCTTCAGTATTAACAGGATCAATTGGAATGTTACCTTCAGCTTCTTTAAATCAAGATGGTTTTGGAGTTTATGAGCCGGTACATGGCTCAGCTCCAGATATTTCTAATAAAAATATTGTAAATCCAATAGCTACGATTTTATCTGTCGCAATGTTATTTCAAAATACTTTTAAGAGGCAAGATATTTATGACCACATCTTAAAATCAGTTAAACTAGTCTTAAAGGATGGCAAGTATACAAAAGATTTATCTAATAAAGGGTACATATCTACAACAGATATGGGTGACTCTATTGTTGAAAAAATAAAAGGTATAGCTAGTGAGTAAAAAATACAACATTGCAATTGTTGGCGCGACTGGAGCAGTTGGGCAAATGATGGTTAAAATATTAATGGAGAGGAAATTCCCAATAAATAAATTACATTTGTTAGCAAGTAAAAAATCTGCCGGAAAAAAAATTAATATTGAAGATAAAGATTTTGTAGTTAAAGCATTAGAAGGTTTTGATTTTAAAAATATTGATATTGCTATGTTTTCTGCGGGGAGTGATATTTCAAAAAATTACGCAAGTGTTGCAGTAAAAAATAATGCAATAGTAATAGATAACACATCTTATTTTAGATACAAAGAAAATATACCATTAATAGTTCCAGAAGTTAATAGTGACAAAGTATCGCAGTATAAAGAGACAGGAATAATTGCAAACCCAAATTGTTCAACAATTCAAATGCTTGTTGCGATAAAGCCAATCCATGATGTATGCAAAATAAAAAGAATCAACGTATGCACATATCAGGCTGTTTCTGGCACAGGAAATTTAGCAATTAATGAGTTAAAGGATCAGGTTCATGCTTATGTAAATAATAAGAAATTAGTAAGTAATGTTTATCCAAAGCAAATAGCTTTTAATGTAATACCGCATATTGATAAATTTATGGAGAATGGTTATACAAAAGAAGAAATGAAAATGGTATGGGAAACAAAGAAAATATTAGATAGTAATATAGAAGTTAACCCAACAGCAGTTAGAGTGCCAGTTTTTTTTGGTCATTCTGAAGCTGTGCATTTAGAACTAGAGAAAAAGATTTCAGCGGATAGTGTAAAAAAAATATTATCTTCTGAAAATAGCGGCGTCATTTTAGTTGATGAGCATGAAGATGGCGGTTATCCTTGCGCTGCAAATGAGTGCGAGAATAGCAATAATGTATATGTGGGGAGAATAAGAGAAGATATTTCAATTGATCGCGGAATTAATATGTGGGTAGTAAGTAATAATATAAGAAAAGGAGCCGCGTACAATAGTGTTCAAATTGCAGAAATATTAATTAAGGAATATATTTAAGATATCTAGATGAAAATTTTATTATCCATTCAATACGATGGAAAAAATTATCATGGTTGGCAAGAGCAAAAGAATCCTAATACCATACAGGGTAAGATACAGGAATCTATTTTTAAATTTTCGCAAGAAAAAGTTAAATTGTTTGTAGCTGGAAGAACAGACTCAGGTGTTCATGCTACTAGCCAAATTGCTCATTTTGAATCCTCATTAAAAAGAGATAAAGATAAATGGATATTAGGTTTAAATTCATTACTCCCAGATGATATTAGAATAAATTTTGTGAAATATATAGAAGATAGTTTTCATGCGAGATTTTCCGCTCTTAGCAGAACTTATAGATATATTATATACAATAATAAAATAAAGCCTTGTATAAATAGAAATAAAGTTGGCTGGCATTATTTAAATATACTTGATGTAAATAGGATGCAAGATGCCGCTAAAAAGTTAATTGGAGAAAAGGATTTTTCTTGTTTTAGATCGGCAAATTGTCAATCTAATTCACCAATAAGAAAGATAAATGATATAATAATAACCAGAGAAAATGATTATATATATATTGATATAAATGCAAATTCTTTTTTGTACAACATGGTGAGAAATTTAGTTGGGTCTTTAGTTTTGATTGGATCAGGAGAAAAAGATATTAATTGGATGGATGACCTAATATTTTCAAAGGATAGAGAAAAAGCGGGAAAACAATTTCCTGCTAGTGGATTATTTCTCGTAAATATTGAATATGATTCTAAATATAATTTAAATAATAAAATTCATTACCCAAGATTTTTTTAGATTTTTTATGAAAAAAATAAAAGTAAAAATTTGCGGCATTAGAGATCCATTAACTGCTTTAAAAGCGGAAATGCATGGAGCTGATGCCATCGGTTTGGTTTTTTGCAAAAGAAGCAAAAGATGTATTACTATTGATATGGCAAAAACTATTATAGATGGTTTAAATCCATTTACCTCCGTAGTTGCTTTATTTTCTAATGATGATAAAAGCTACGTACAATCTATTTTGGATAATATCCAAGTAAATTTAATTCAATTTCACGGAGATGAAACAGACAGTGAATGTATTAAATATAACATACCATATATAAAAGGTATTTCTGGGTTTAAGCAAGGATTAAAAGATTTAGATAATAGATATCCAAATGCAAAAGCTTTTGTTATAGATAGTCATAATGACGACGGTATTGGCGGGACTGGCAAAACCTTTGATTGGTCGTGTAATGTCTTTGCAACAAATAAACCTATAATTATAGCTGGCGGATTAAATTGTGATAATGTAGATGAGGCTATTAAGGTTTTTTCCCCTGATGGCGTTGATGTTAGTAGCGGCGTAGAATCTAATGATGGCATAAAAGATATAAAATTAATTAAAAAATTTATAAGTAAAGTTAAAAAATGAAAAATAATAAAAAAAAACGTTTAGATGATTTTAATCAAATAAAGTATGGCTATCCAGATAAGAATGGTCATTATGGTGTATTTGGTGGAACATTTGTAGCGGAAACTTTAATTAAACCTTTAATAGATTTAAGAGATACATACCATAATTTAAAAAAAGATACTGATTTTTTAAATGAGCTTTATTTAGAATATGAACATTATGTAGGAAGGCCAACACCATTGTATTTTGCAAAAAGATTATCAGAAAAAATAAATGGGGCTAATATATTTCTTAAGAGGGAAGATTTGTGTCATACAGGAGCTCACAAGATTAACAATACTGTTGGGCAAGCGATATTAGCAAAAAAAATGGGCAAATCTAGAATTATTGCTGAAACTGGTGCTGGACAGCATGGCGTTGCGTCAGCAACTGTAGCCGCAAGATTAGGAATGGAATGTGTTGTTTATATGGGAGAACAGGATATATATCGTCAATCTCAAAATGTTTATAGGATGAAATTATTAGGTGCAGAAGTTATTCCAGTGACATCTGGATCAAAAACCTTAAAGGATGCATTAAATGAGGCTTTGAGAGATTGGGTTACAAATGTTGATAATACTTTTTATATTATTGGAACTGTTGCTGGGCCATCACCATACCCAGAACTAGTAAGAGATTTTCAGGCAATTATTGGTAGAGAAGTAATACAGCAAATGCAAGATATTGATAAAAAAGCAGATGCTTTGGTAGCTTGTGTTGGAGGTGGTTCTAACGCAATAGGTCTTTTTTATCCTTTTATAAATAGTGATTCTAAAATGTTCGGTATAGAAGCTGCAGGAAACGGATTAGAAACAGGAGAGCATTCAGCTCCATTAAACAAAGGAAAGATTGGAGTTCTTCATGGCAATAGAACATATTTGTTAGAAGATGAAAATGGCCAAATTATTGAGACACATAGTATATCTGCAGGATTAGATTATCCAGGTGTAGGTCCTGAGCATTCTTTATTAAAGGATTTGGGTTTAGTAAAGTATGATTCTGCAACTGATAACGAAGCATTAGATGCATTTCACGAATTATCAAAAGTCGAGGGTATTATTCCAGCTTTAGAAACAAGCCATGCTATAGCTTACGCTTTAAAATTAGCAGAAAAAATGAAAAAAGGTGAGAATATTGTAATTAATTTGTCAGGCAGGGGAGATAAGGATCTTAATACAGTTGC
>MDTC01001358.1_pt1 | contig 10294 bp, 9 predicted proteins | sample 811181 | NCBI WGS metagenome assembly MDTC01 (sample SAMN05326644, study PRJNA326480) | marine metagenome | isolation source: seawater | place: Pacific Ocean: North | collected 2011
CTCAATTTTTTCTGATTTACATGCTTTTGAAATATAATGTTTGGATTTAAAAAAAATGGTTTTAAAAAAGGGAATAGTTCCTTCTCGATATTTCCTACCATAAGGAGTTTGCTATCATCCAAATTCAATTCATTGAATGCTTCAAGCAAATATAATGAACCTTTTCTAACAGAAATATGACCAGTAGAAATTATAGTAAATTGTTTTGAAATATTTTCTTCTGCATAAAATTCATCTAAATTTGTACCATAAGGAACTTTGATGATTTTTTTTTCATTTATACCGTTTTCTATAAATGTTTTTTTTGCAAAAGCACTAGGCACAAAAATATAATCTGATAAGTTATATTCTCTTATTTCTTTTTCTATAATTCTTTTATCAATAGGAATTTTATCAATTTTGAGGTTTTTAAATTCCTCTTCCAATATTTTATTTTGAAAAGATATATGAGTTGAACCTCTTTCCAAAATTTTAATTATATTTTTTTTTAATAGATTTATTTTTTTGAAAGATTTCTCTGCAGATCCAGACCATGCAACCAAAATATCTATTTTATTAAATTCTATAATTTTCGTTGATAAATTTTCAAATAAAGAATTTAAATAAAAATACATTTTTGATAAAATAAAATTAAGTTTCAACTTCAATAGCACTCTTTCAATTATTTCTTTTATAAATATAGATTTTATTAATTCGTCTTTAATCTTATATTTAAGAACTAGATACTTTGGGTAGCTAGTTATTATAGAAAATAATACATTTTTTTTTTGAAGACCTTTTGCTAGATAAAATGAATGAAATTTTCCAGGAACAACTATTGATACTTTAAATTGTTTATTCATCTAAATTTATTACCTTAGTGAATCTATCAAGTAAATTTTTTTTGTGTGTTATAAATATAATAGTTAAATCTGGATATAATTTATTTAATTCATCCAAAAAATAATTTTCTGTTTTTTGATCTAGTGAATTAGTTGCTTCGTCTAAAACTAAAATATTTTTGTTTTGATATAAAGCCCTAGCCAATGCAACTCTTTGCCTTTGACCTCCTGATATATTTAGGCCCTTATCTCCAATTAAAGTATCTATTCCATTTTGAAGATCTTCAACTAGTTTTGAAAGTTGACTACACTTTATAGCCTTAGCAAAATTTTCTTTATTATGTAAATTATTTTTTGTTAATGAAAATAATATATTATCTTTTAGAGTTTCATTTAAAATAAAATAGTTTTGTGGAACATGAGAAAAATTATTTCTTAATTCAAATTTATCTTTATCATAATTAATTTTTTTACCATTAAGAAATATATCTCCACTAGATGGTTCCAGCAGACCCATAATTAAATCTACGAGAGTACTTTTGCCAGATCCAGATTGACCTATTATACCAATTTTATCACCTTTTTTTATGGAAAAACTTACATTCGTTAAAACTTTACTTGAATTTTTATAATTGAAATTAATATTTTTTAAATCCATATCAATGAACTCTTTTTTTTCAAATTCACTAGATTTCTTTAAAGATTTTTCAGTAATATTGATAGAATCTGTGATTTCCTTGATTAAATGAGAGTTTCCTTTTATTGAAGTAAAAGCCAGGTATAAAGCTTGAAAAATTGGTAATAATTTTTGAGTGCCATAAACTAAAATTCCTAAAGTTATAATGATGTTCGAATTATTTTCAAAATTATTTTTTTCTAAAAATATAAATGCAATTCCTGTAATACTTACTATAGCCAATCCCTCAATTAAATATCTAGGTAAAAAACCTATGATAGTTACACGAGCTTGAATTTTTCTATAATTATGGTCTAAATCAAAGAAAAAATTGGTATATGCCCTCATACTATTTTCTAAAATAATATTTTTATAATTATTTAAACAATTTTGAAGATTTTTTGCTCTCTCGTTAGAAAGTTTATTTGTGTAATCAGAATAACTATCAAGTTTATTTTTGGTAATTCGCACTAGAATTAAATAAACAATAACAATTGCAAAAATTAACGAAAAAATAATCAACAAATTTGAAAAAAACATTAATGATGAAATAATAGAAATTGATAAAACGACTGAAGAAAAAAATGTAAAAATATGAAATATAAGATTTGAAAATATTTCAAGTTTTTCTGTTGTGTTTGCAATTATTTTATTTGATTTGAATAAAGATAATTCTTCATAATTTTTATAAATGTAAGATTCAAACAATGCTGTAGATATATCTGAAGTTATTAACTTAGAAAGGTATATATTAAGATATAATAAAATTATTCTGGATAAAGTAGATATTAAAATTAAAAATAAAAAAAATAGCAATATATATATTCTTAAATTATCAATATTTAGATTAAAATTATCGAATAAATTTTTAAATATTTCTATTGTATATAAATTTTCTGGAAAAATTAATAATGTAATCACTGGTACGATTGAACCAATGGTAATAACTTCAAAAAAAGAACAAATTATAGTTAAAAATATCAAATAAGGGTACTTATTTCTTGTATTCTTTTTTACTGAACGATTAAGTACAAAAAAATCTTTAATTGTTTTTATCATTTTTATAATAATAGTAAGTTGACAAAATTATATCCTTAAGTACTTTTTTTGGCTTCCAATTTAAGACTTTTTTAGCTTTGTTATTGTTTGTAAATATAGTATCTAAATCTCCAGCTCTATTTTTATAATATTTATATTTAATTTTAAATTTACAATATTTTTTAAACGCATCTATTACAGATAAAACTGTAGTCGGTTTTGCACTTCCAATGTTAATTATTTCGTTTGTATTTTTCCTATTTAAAAGGAAAATTGATCTAATATGAGCTTCGGAAAGATCCTTAATATGAATATAATCTCTGGCGCCTGTTCCATCTTTTGTTCTATAATTTTTTCCAAAGATTTTTAAAAACTTTTTACGACCAGATATTATTTGCCCTATGTAAGGGAATAAATTATTGGGAGTTCTAACAGTATCCTCACCAATTAATCCAGTTTTATGACAACCAGCAGGATTAAAATATCTTAAAATTACAAAATTTAGATTAAAATTTTTACTTTTCATTATAATTATATCTTCTATAGATTTCTTTGTGAGACCATAAACACTGTTTGTGTAAAGTTCATCTTCCTCTGTTAAACCTTTATAATTTTTTTCTGAGTAAACAGTTGCACTTGAGCTAAAAATTATTTTATTAACTTTATAAGTAGTCATTACATCTAATAAGTTTGTAAAGCCAATTATATTATTTTCATAATATTCTTTTGATTTTAAAAAAGATTCAGAGACGGACTTAAATCCAGCTAAATGAATTACAACATCAACTTTTTTGTGTTTAAAATAATTAATTAATTTTTGCTTATTTCGCAAATCGATATTTTCAAAAGTTTTAATATTTTTGTTTAACTTTTTGATTTTTTTAAAAACGTTTTTTTTTGAGTTGTTTAAATTATCTATTATGTAAATAGATAAATTTTTTCCAGTTAAATAACTAGCTAAATGTGATCCTATGTAACCAAGTCCTCCTGTGATTAAAATATTCATATTAGGATTTATTAACTATTAATGTGTTTTCTCCAAAGTTGTATATATCATAACTAGTTATATTTTCTTTTAATGCTTTATGGAAATTTGATGATATATCCTCCTCTGGCAACATCCAATCATGTAATTCAATAATTATAAATTTAAAATAATTCATCCACTCTGTATTTTTTTCAAATAGTTTTTTTTCATGACCCTCAATATCTATTTTTATAATAAAAGGTTGATATTTTATCGTTTGAAATGTCTCTAATATATTCTTTACTGTTATTGTTTTATTTTCCTTAAATCTTCCATCTAAATTATTAACATCTAATTTTATATAAGATGATCTACCATCATCATTTTTTTTATTAATATCATAATTAAAATTATCACAGCTAACTGCAGTTTTAATTAAATGTATTTTACTTTTCTTAATTTTATTCTTTTCACATAATGTAAAATTTATATTGTCTGGCTCTATCCCAACTATTTCAGAGTTATTATAAATTGAACTAAAATAATTAACACTTGCACAAATATTTGCGCCGCAATCGATTATTAAAGGGGTTTTTTTATTTTCTATGATTTTACAATATTCATTAAATAATAGACTGTTAATAGCTTTTGGAAATTTGTACTCTTCTTTTATAAATATTTGTCTTAAGGTATTTAAATCATTTAAATTTCTTATATTTTGTGAAAAATATTCTAAATTTTTTTTTTTTATAACAAATACTTTTTTTGACCATGCAATTCGTAGAAGAAGAAAATTTCCAAAGAATAATTGAAACAAAAAATAATATATTTTTTTAAAAAATTCTCTAATCATTTTTTAAACTTCTTTTTGCCTTTAAATAAAAAGTTTTAGGATCTTCTATTAAAAGTTGTAAATTATCTTTTGTTTTCATAATTAATGACTGACGATTACCCTTAAAATGATTTAGAAAAACCTCGTTGTCATATTTTAAATTTTGCTCAATTTTATAATTTTTTATTTTAATTTTATTCATTTTTTTAAGATTGCTAGCTTTATTATTCTTGCTTTTAACAGTCCATGTTGCATCGGGACCAAAACCAATATTCGAAATTAGATTTACTGGTGGTATAATTGATAATTGACGATTATACCATGCAGATGCAGTCCATGCATAATCCCAAGTATTAATTTTTTCTTTGTATGTTAGGTCAAAGATTTTTTCCCAGTACCGTCTTTCTTGACCATTACTCATAGATATCCATCTTTTTGATTTTTTAAAAGATTTCCAGAATTTAATTTTAGGATCAAATTTTTCCCAAGATTTTCTCCACGTTGCCCATCCCCAAGCATGATTGTATTTAGAAAAATAAATCTCCTTTTTGGAATCTTCTGGTATAAATCTACTACCACATATTGCATTTATATTTTTATTTTTATAAGTTTTAAGCATTGTTCTACAAAAATTAAAAAAATCAACCGACGGTAAACAATCATCTTCTAAGATAATTCCCATTTTTTCTTTTTTAAAAAAAATATCTACAGATTTTGGGATTGATTTACTAACTCTAAGATGCTTCTTATGATAAATCTTTTCTACTTTACACTTCCAATTTATTTGATTTAAAAGGGACCTTACTTTAAGCACAGAACTTAATTCTTTATTAAATTCTTTTTCAGGTGGTGAATTGCTTGCAAAATACAACTTTTTTGGTTTCACTTTTTTTATAACATCAAAAACTTTTTTCGCAGTGCGAAATCTTTTGTAAGTTATAAATAATACTGGTATATCAAAAAGCATTCTAAAAATTATGTTTCTTATATATAAATACCTAACAAATTTAACAAAAGTAGCAATTTTTATCATTAAATGTTTTTTTAAGATTTACATTTTAATTAAATATTTTTTTTACTTAATTTTTAAAAAAAAACTAAACCAAGAAAAGTCTCTATTTTACGGGATTTTTTTTTTAGAATTAGGTCTTTTTAAATATTCAAAAAAAATACTTAAGAAAATACCAAGAAATTCTAAACAATATAAATACGCGCAGTTTTTTCTAGGTAGCTATATTTTCAATAACTTAAAAATCAGTCCAAAATCTTATTTTGATAATTACTTTAAATCGAGAACTTCCTTAAAAAAAAATAATTTTTATCCTCCAACATTAGCTATCTTTAAAATTAAAGACAAATTTGATTTGGATAAGGAGATAAATAAATACATGAAAAGAAAGAAAGTTAATTCCTATTCTGATACAAAACAAAAAAAAATTTATGGTTACTATCAATCCGAACATGACATTTATAAAATTAGAAAATTCCGGTTTTTTTCGAAAGTAATAGAGAGAAAATTAATTTTGTTTACAAAAAACCTTTTTAACTTAAATAAAAAGTACAGATATAAGATAGACAAGCTATGGTTTGTAAAATCAAGCAGAGGCATTGATTTACTTTCACACAATCATCCTGAAGGGGTTTTATCGGGTATTTTTTATTATAAGGTACCAAAAGGAGACTCTCCTGGTATTTTAAAAATTAAAAATCCTAGAAATAATATTAAAATAATAACTAATATAAATATTCACAAAAAAAGACATAAGGAAATACTTTTAAAGCCTGTGAAAAATTCATTAGTTGTGTTTAATTCTTATTTACTACATTCTGTACAAAACCAGGCAACAAAAAGTGCAAGAATTTCAATACCTTTTGATGCAAATTTATATAAATATTAAATTTTTTTCAAAAAGTTTTTGATTTGATTTTGTAAACTATCATTGGTTTTAAAATTATATTTTCTCATAATTTTATTATCATAAAAAAAAATTTTTTTTTTTGTCTTTTTTGGTTTTTTTGCAAAACTTACAACTACTTTTTTTTTAAAAAATTTATTCTTTTGAATTATGTAGGCTAGGTCTTTAATAGAAATAGTTTCTGATGAGCATAAATTGATTATTTTTTCTTTAACTTTTTTTTGTATTAAAATTTTTATAAATTTTGTAACATCATCTAAGGAAATAAAATCTCTTAGAGCAGAACCATCAGAATTAATTCGTATTAAATTTTTTTTTTTTGCCGATCTACATAAATCATTTAAAACTGGCCACCAACAATTTAAATTTTTAAGTTTTGGCATACCATAAGAGTTAGAAAGTCTAACTGAATGAGAAACAATTTTTGACTCATATGCCTGCAATAAGTCTTCACACATGCTATGAGTTAAAGAATATATATTTGTAATATTTTTTGGATAATTCTCACTTATAATTTTTTTTTTGTATTCTCTTCCATATACTTGCATTGTAGAAAAATAAATAAGTTTGACTTTTTTCTTACTTTTTAAAATTTGCTCTACCAAGTTATGAAAAGGCTCATAATTTATTTTTAGTGAATTTGAAAGACTCAACTCGGAATCAAAGTGATTAAGAGATATAGTATAGATAATAACTTCAGGGCTAGATTTTAAAATTTTTTTTATAGTCGAATTTTTAGTGATATCACCTATAATATGTTTTGTAATTTTTTTATTAAAATCTGTATCTTTAATTTTTTTTCTGCTATGTGAAATTACTCTGTAATTTTCCTTCAGTTCTGAAACTAAATAACTACCTATATAGCCTGAACTACCAACTATACAAATCCTCTTCACTTGTATTTAATATCCCAACTATAAGGTATTTTATCACTCATTGGGTCATAATTAATCATTTCTTTCGGGTCGTGTGGGTGAGTAGAACAATTTGCTAAAATTGATGTTTTATTGCCTATGCATTTATAACCCATGATAATTCCAGTGGGTATTGTAACCAAACTATAATTAAGATCGCCAATGAAAATTTCTTGAATAATTTTGTAGGTATTAGAATTTTCTCTATTGTCAAATAATACTAATTTTATCATACCATCAATCACAGCATAATTCTGGGTTTGTTTTGTGTGTTCATGCCAGCCTTTTACGACACCTGGATATGCTAAGGAAAAATAAATTTCTCCAAATTCTATAAAATGCTTATCATCTTTTCTTAACATATGAAAAATGCTTCCTCTTTCATCTGGAATTTTTTTTAATTTTGTTATAACGACGCCTTCAATCATTTTTTCTCCACATAAGTTTATTATCAAGTTTACGATTATCAATTAAATAATCTAAATTTACTTGTCTCGCCCATCTTTCACTTTTTCTAAAGTTTTTTAATTTTTTTTTATTATTCTCACAAAATGATTTTAATTCTATAACCGCTTTTTTAAAATTTACAGAAGGTTTATACTTTCCAGATAGTTTATTATATAAAGAAAAATCAACTTTATATGACCTTTTATCTATAAAATTTTTATTTTTAACTTTTATTTTAACTTTATTTCCAATTACCTCTCCAATTTTTGTTGCTAAATCAATTATTTTAAAATTCCATTTATTAGAACCTACATTTAATACCAAAAAGTTCTTTTTTGTTTTGAATTTACTTGCCCATAACATTGCTTTTGCCATATCTCTGACATGTATAAGAGGTCTCCATGATTTGCCCGAACTTAAAAGCTCTATCTTTCCTTTACATACTGAGTTAGCAACAAAATCGTTGAAAACCAAATCTAATCTTAAATTGTCGCTGTAACCAGCCGCAGTAGCAAACCTTAAACAAATAACCTTAAATTTCTCGGAAGATAATTCTTTTAATTTTTTTTCCGACTTTACTTTTGATTTTGCATAGTCTGTAAGTGGATTTAATCTATCAGTTTCTTTTCTTGGAACTGTATTGTCTGCAGCTCCATATAAACTACAACTTGATGCAAAAATAAATTTCTTAACTTGCATTTTTTTTGCTTGTTGAGCAAGCTTTACACATGCTTCATAATTAATATTTTTTGTTGCAAACTTAAATTTTTTTCCCATTGGATCATTGGATACAGCTGCAAGATATATAATTATATCTGGAACAAAATCTAAATCTGATAACTTAAAATTTCTAATGTCTTGATAAATCTGAACATTGGGAAAGTTTTTATAATTATAATAAGAGTAATCGTTAAAATAGAACCAGTTAGTATCTAGGCCTGTAATATGAAAATTTTCTTTCTTTAAAAGTTTAATTAATGGTATGCCAACATATCCGAGATTGCCAACTGTTAAAATTTTCATAAAATATTTATTATATTTATTGTAATTTTGATCTATGATCAATAAATGAATTTTAGATTTAAAAGAAAAAAAAAAATAAAATTAAAACAAAATAAAAATGTTTTTTTTTTATCTCCGAGTCTATGGCCGATATTTGAACTGGAAATATCATTCATAAAAGAACATTTTAAAAGAACAGATGAAATTCATTTAATAAATTGTGAAAAAAGTCAAAATTATTGCCCGGCAAACAACCTTCAGATCAACAATTTCAAAAAGACCACAGCAATATGCAATTGGTGCCAGTCTAGATATGAATCTGGAATTAGTTGGTTAAGTGATTCAAAATTTAAAATTCTTAAAAAAAGTTTTGTCAATCTTAATAATAATCAAAAATTAGAAATAGAGAAACTTAACGATTTTTTGAAATCAAAAAACAAATATGACAAAAATACCTCAAAATTTTTTAAAAAATATAAAATAAATTATGAAGAATTATTACAAAGTTCAGTTAGTTGTGAAGAGAGACTTTCTTCAGTAAACCTTAATAATTATTATTATAAAAAAATTGTATTAATAACAAATAATATTTTAATATCTTATTTTTCAGCGTTAAATCATTTGAGAGAAATAAAACCAAAAAAAATATACATATTTAATGGAAGAGACAATACTTATCGTCCTATATATTTGGCGGCAAAAAGAATTGTAAAGAAAGAGAATATATTTGTATACGAATTTCCTGATGTAGCTTACGAGTCAATTAAAATAGTAAATAAAAATTATCCACATGATCTAGAACATCACTCGAAAGAAATGTTTAAAAATTTTAAAAAAGTTTCATCCAGTATAGATAAAAAAAAAATAAATATTAAAGGAAAAAAAATAATAAAAAATAGGATGATGCAGAATTTTAATACTTTTGTTGCATGGAGACCAAAACAAAAAATAGGAATATTACCAGATAATTTCGAAAAAAATAAATTCAACTTATCAATTTTTACTTCAAGCGAGTATGAAGTTAGAAATATTCCAGAAAATGAGAGCAAAATTAGTTATGGTAGTCAATTTAAACTAATAGATAGGATAGCATCAGAAATTAAAAATTTAAAAAAAGATATTGAGATATATGTTAGGTTACACCCGAGTCAAATCAATGATCTAGATATATTTAAAGAACTATGTAAAAAGTATAATTTTTTGAAAATATTAAGTCCGTCTTCAAAAGTATCCAGTTATACCTTAGGATTAGAAAGTGATTTGAACATAGTATTTCATTCAACAATTGGATTAGAATTATCAGCCCTAAGATCTAATGTTTTAATTATAGGGCCTACAATGTATCAAGATTTTAAAGTTTCAAAAATATATTTTAATATTAATAAATTAATTAAAGAATTAAAGAAATATCTGGTAAAAAATGAAGTCAATATAAAAACAAATCAAGATAATGCGTTTCAAGCTATGTATGCTTTTGAAGTTTATTTAAAAAAATTAAAGTTTGTAAAAAAAAATACGTTTAGAGTTGCAAAACTATTTTCTAAAGGAAAATTTACCAAATTAAATGAAAGTCTATTTTACAAATATATTACTTATGGAATTTTTTCTTTAAGAAAAACCTTAAAATTAATAAATATCAAATTATAATTGATATACTGATTTTCTTAATTTGTATTTATTC
>MDTC01038013.1_pt1 | contig 10294 bp, 7 predicted proteins | sample 811181 | NCBI WGS metagenome assembly MDTC01 (sample SAMN05326644, study PRJNA326480) | marine metagenome | isolation source: seawater | place: Pacific Ocean: North | collected 2011
TACTGAGTAAGTACTATATTCAAGCATCAATAAATGATCAGCAACTCCGATAGCTAATGCGCCCCCAGAGCCGCCTTCTCCGATTACAGTTGATATTATAGGCGTTTTAAGTTCTGACATTACTAATAAATTCTTTGCAATTGCTTCACTCTGTCCACGCTCCTCAGCCTCTATGCCAGGATAAGCACCTGGAGTATCTATAAAAGTTAAAATTGGTAAATTAAATCTCTCTGCTAACCTCATAATACGGAGAGCTTTACGATAACCTTCAGGTTTTGGCATTCCATAATTTCGCTTTATCCTTTCTTTTGTATTCCTTCCTTTTTGATGTCCAATAACTGCAATCGAGTGCTTATTTAGTCTACCAATACCTGTAATTATTGCAGGGTCATCGGCAAAATATCTTTCGCCATGGAGCTCTTCAAAATCTACAAAAATTCGATCAATATAATCCCTTGTATAAGGACGTTTTGGATGTCTTGAAATTTGCGAAATCTGCCAAGAAGTTAATGATGAAAATATTGATTGTGTCAAATCATCACTACGTTTTTTTAATGCTGAAATTTCCTTATTTACATTTATATCTTGATCATTTTCAACGTTTCTTAATTCTTCAATTTTTGCTTCTAATTCAGCAATTGGTTGTTCAAAGTCTAAAAAATACATAGGTCGAATTTATTTATTTAATTAATTAAATATGATTACTTTTATAGTTCAATTTTATATTTTCTTTGCCAATTGATTCTGATAATTTATCTAACAAATCATCATTTATTGTAAGATCCCAATCTGAGCCAAGATTTAGATCTGCTATTGCTCGTCCATTATTATAACGTATATATACTTTTGAGCTTCCATTTCGATAAGGTAAAATTGTCTTTTTTAATTTTTCTATACCCCCATCTCTCAAATACCTTTTTTCAACATTAAGAACCAAAAATGACCTTTCTTTTCTAATCTGATCAAGAGTAAAAATTCGATCCGCGCGTACAGAAAAACCACTTTCAAAATAGTCATCTTCAATCGCCCTACCCTTAACAATAATTAATTTATCTTTTATTAAAAGATTTCTATATTTCTGATATTCATTTGAATATACATTCACTACAACACGGGCCGTTCTATCATCAAGCCTTATTTCAGCCATACGCCCCCTGCTTCCTGTGCGTGTTCTGATACTCATTATATATCCGGCAATAAGAACACCTCCTATTTTGCATTTACCCAATGTTGAAGTTATAAAATCTTGTAATTCATTTTCATAACGATTAATTGGATGACCTTTTAGATAAAAACCTAGTGTTTCTTTCTCTCCGATTAATCTTTCTTTATCACTCCAGTCCGGAGCACTCATATAGTCAGAAATATCTTTATTGATTTTTTCGGCATTGTTAATTATTTCTAACCCAAACATATCATCTTGCCCGGTTGCGCAATTTTGAAGATATTGCTCAGATAACGAAATTGCTTTTGTCAAATTATACACAAGTGTACTTCTGCTAACTTCAAAGGAATCCATTGAGCCCGAACGAATTAAGGCCTCAAGTACACGTCGATTAACCTTTCGTAAATCAACCCTTTTACAAAAATCAAATAAACTAGAAAAGTTACTGCCAGTTTCCCTTGACTTGATGATAGTTTCAATAGCTGACATTCCGACACCTTTAATTGCTCCTAGTCCATATGAAATAGTTTCATTATCAGTCACGGTAAAACTATATTCACCCTCATTGATAGAAGGAGGTAAAACCCTAATCCCCATCCTTCTTATTTCTTCTAATAATGTAACAATTTTATCTGTATTATCCATATCAGATGATAAAACTGCAGCCATAAAAGCTGCTGGATAATGAGTTTTTAACCAGGCAGTTCTGTAGGCAATTAAAGCATATGCAGCTGAATGTGATTTATTGAATCCATATCCTGCAAATTTTTCAATCAAATCAAAAATTCTTGTCGATTGTGCTTCACTAATCCCTTTTGCTAAGCAGCCTTTAGTAAAAATTTCTTTCTGCTCCGCCATCACATTCTCTAATTTCTTACCCATAGCTCCACGGAGAATATCTGCAGAACCAAGTGTATAACCGGCTAAAATCTGAGCAATTTGCATAACTTGTTCTTGGTAGACAATTATTCCATACGTAGGCTTTAATGCATGTTCTAGATCCTCATGCATATATTGAGTAGGAGAATCGCCAGATTTTCTTTTAATAAAATCATCGACCATACCTGATTGCAGAGGTCCTGGCCTAAATAATGCAAGTAGCGCAATCAAATCATCAAACTTATCAGGTTTGAGGCGTTGAATAAGTTTTTTCATTCCATCTGATTCTAATTGAAAAACTGCTGTCGTTTTTGTGCTTTGAATTAATTTATACGTCAAGGCATCATCTAGTCTAATTTTCTTTATATCTATCAAATCTTCATTATTAGTTCTTCTGATTCTATTAATATCCTTTAATGCCCAATCAATAATTGTCAATGTTCTTAATCCTAAAAAATCAAACTTAACAAGGCCAATATCTACAACATCTTTCATATCAAACTGAGTAACTATTGATTGTGAAGTTTGTTCGCAATATAGAGGCATATAATTAAATAATGCTTTTGGTGCTATAACAACGCCACCAGCATGTCTGCCTGCATTCCTTATAATACCCTCAAGTTGTTTTGCTAAATCAATTAATAACGCAACGTCCTCTTCTGATTTATATCTTTGGGCAAGCGTTTTCTCCTCTTTTAGAGCTCTATCAAGAGTCATTGTTGAAGCTAAATCAAATGGAATAAGTTTTGCAATTTGATCTACAAAACCATATGGAAAACCTAGAACTCGGCCAACATCTCTTACAACAGCTTTAGCAGCCATAGTACCAAAAGTTATAATCTGAGAAACATGATCGTTCCCATATTTTTTTGAGACATAGCTAATAACATCATCTCTATGATCCATACAAAAATCGATATCAAAATCAGGTAACGATTTACGTTCAGGATTTAAAAAACGTTCGAAAATTAAGTCATATTTTATTGGATCAAGCTCAGTAATTCCGAGGGAATATGCAACCAATGATCCTGCGCCGGATCCTCTGCCAGGCCCAACTGGTATTGCATTATCTTTAGCCCAGTTAATGAAATCTGCAACTATCAAAAAGTAGCCTGAAAATCCCATATTAATAATAACATCAAGCTCTTTTTGTAATCTAATATGGTAAATTTCAGAATTTTTTTCTAGATTTTCCTGATCTTCTTTTAAAATATTATTTAATTTTTTTGTAGCATCGTCAATTAAACATTGATCTTGTGTTTCATCTTTATCTACTGGAAAATGTGGCAAAAAATTCTTGCCTAAATTAAATTCAATATTACATCTTTTCGCAATATTAAATGTATTAATTATGGCCTCTGGAATATCAGAAAATAAATCTTCCATTTCTTTACTACTACGCAAATATTGTTGTCGTGTGTATTTTCTAGGGCGCCTTGGATCCTCCAAAGTAAAACCCTGATTAATACATACACGAGCTTCATGCGCATCAAAACTAGATTCTTCTAAAAATCTAACATTATTTGTTGCTACAACAGGTATATTATATTTTTCACCGCAGTTTAATGTGTAATTTATTAAATTATCCTCATCTTTTTTACCAATTCTTTGTATCTCAAGATAGAAACGATCCGGAAAAATTGAAAATAATCTTTCAATTTTCTCTTCTATTTTTTCAGCATCATCTGAAATAAATGACTTAGACAATAGTCCGTTTTCGGTACAATCTATTGCAATTAAGCCATCATTATATTTTTTCAGCCAATCAAAATATATTAATGGAGCGCCCAAATGTTGTCCTTCTACATAACTTTTTGTGATCAACTTTGATAAGTTCTTATAACCATCAATATGTTGACATAGTAAAATTATATTAGAGAATTTACTTTTATCTTTAGATACTAAATTAAGTTCTGCACCTATTAATGGTTTAATACCATGTTCATGCATAGCACGATAAAATTTCACAGCAGAAAAAACATTATTTTTCTCAGTAATTGTAACTGCTGACATATTTTGGTTAGCAGAAAAAGTCGCTAAATCATTAATTTTTATTAATCCATCAACTAATGAATATTCAGTATGTAAATTTAGGTGAATGAAGCTCACTTATAAAATCCTTCTAAATATATTTTGATACAGGTGAAAAAGTTATACGATGTATATCAGTAATACCCAATTTCTCTAATGATTCAATATGCTTTCTTGTTGGATATCCTTTGTGTGATGAAAAGCCATAACCAGGATAAACCTTATCCAAAGCAATCATTTCATTATCACGTTCTACTTTTGCAATTATTGATGCTGCTGAGATAGCTGGGATAAGGTCATCACCTTTAATGATTGCCTTCTTTTTAAAATCTACCTCTGGTGTAAAATTTCCATCTACCAAAACAATATCTGGTTTTATCTTTAACGCCTCAATAGCACGCTTCATTGCTAGTAAACTTGCTTGTAGAATATTTATTTTAACAATTTCTTCCACATCAGCCCTTCCAAGTGACCAGGCTAGTGAATTTAATTTAATCTTCTCTGACACAAGAAAGCGTCTTTTAGAAGTTAGTTTTTTAGAATCACAAAGCCCCTCAATTTTCTTGTCTGGGTCAAGTATTACTGCCGCCGCAATTACAGGACCTGCTAAAGGACCTCTCCCTGCCTCATCTACTCCAGCAACAATATCAGTCTCATTTATAATTAGATCATTTATTGGCTGCATCATTTTAAACAAGTTTCAGAATTTCGTTTGCAGCTTGATAATTAGCATTTTTTCTAAGCTCGTTTGACATTTTTGTAAAATGGCTTGTTATTTTCTTAATATTTTTTTCAGAATTAAGTAATTTATCTAGTTCCGATGCTAAAACATCTGCCCTACACTTAGATTGCATACATTCTGGTACAATTTTTTTACCCGCAAGAATATTTGGTAATGCTGCATACGGAATCTTTGCTAACAATTTTACGATAAAATAAGTCGGCCAAGAAAGCTTATATGTAACTATCATTGGTTTTTTAAGCAGCATTGCTTCGAGCGATGCTGTTCCAGATGCAAGTATAATTATATCTGCTGATTCGATCACACGATGAGCCTCATCTAAATAAATCTTAACATTCAAGTTAGGTGAATATTTTTTTCTTAATTCTTCAAATATTTTTAGAGATTTTTTATTTGCTAATGAACTTACAAAAAACAGATTATTATGGCTAGCTCTCGCAATTAATGCAGTTTTTAAAAGAACTATTCCTATTCTTTTTATTTCAGACAAACGACTTCCGGGTAAAAGTGCAATAACCTTTTTATTATGTGGTAAATTTAACTTATTTCTTGAAAAATTAATATCTGGCTCTTTAGGTAATTCATCCGCTAGTGGATGTCCCACATATTTATTAGGCACATTAAATTCATTATAAATCGCTGTCTCAAATGGGAATAAGTTTAGAATCAGATCAACAGATTCTTTTATTTTCTTTATTCTGCTCTCCCGCCATGCCCATACTGAAGGGCTAACATAATGAACAGTTCTTATCCCTGCTTTACGAAGTTTTTGCTCCAAAAATAAATTAAAATCAGGTGCATCTATACCAATAAAAATATCTGGTGGATTCTCTAAAAAATGTTTTATTAATTTTTCCCGAATTCTTTTTAATTCAAAATACCTTCCCAATACTTCCGTAAATCCCATTACAGATAATTTTTCCATTGGAAATAAAATGCTCATATTTTTTTTTGCAAGTTTTTCACCTCCTATACCTTCAATCGATAGATTTTTAACCCTTTTATTTAATTCACTAATAAGGCCTGCGCCAAGCATATCACCTGATGGCTCACCCGTGACAATACCTATACGTAACATATGCCTATTCAAATTTAATCTGTAAAAATATTGATTTCATTATCTGATAATTCCTCTCTCTGATGATGAAATAAAAGAACACAAAGCCTCTACATCTTTTGACTCTGTAGATAATTTCATCAATTCTTCTAATGCATCTGAGAGGATTAAGCCTTCACGATAAATGATTTTGTATGCTTTCTTTAATAATTTAATTGAATTGGAATCAAAACCATTTCTTTTTAAGCCTTCACGATTAAGCCCAGATGGTTTAGCTGTATTACCAGACACTAGTATGTATGGAAGAACATCCTTAACAATAACTGAAGAAATTGCAGAAAAACTATAACTACCGACACGGCAAAACTGATGTACTCCCGTAAAACCACCGAGAGTTACAAAATTTTCAATAATGACGTGGCCAGCTAAAGTTGCATTGTTGGCAAATATTGAATTATTTCCAATAATACAATCATGAGCAATATGAACATAAGCCATTATCCAATTTTCATTCCCAATAACTGTTTTACCTCCACCTGCATTAGTGCCTCGATTAATAGAAACATATTCTCGAATAATATTACTTGATCCTATAACTAAACTAGAGTTGCTATCCTCATTAAATTTTTTATCCTGCGGTTCTTCGCCAATTGAACTAAAATGAAATATTTTGTTATTTGGACCAATTGATGTTGGTCCTTTAATTACAACATGTGAACCGATAACTGTTCCAGATTCTATTGATACGTCTTGCCCAATAACTGAATAAGGACCGATGGATACTTCTTTTTGTATATTAGCGCCGGGATGAATAATTGCGGTTTCATCAATCATGGAATTACTCCATGATTGTAGTTAGCAATTCAGCTGTGGCTACTTCTTCAGAATCGACGCATGCAGAAGCGTTAAATTTCCACATACCCCTTTTTACTGATAAAAACTTAACATTAATAATTAATTGATCTCCAGGCCCTGCAGGTTTTCTAAAACGAGCTTTGTCTACGCTTACAAGATAATATAGTTCATTTTCAGAGTTTCTAATCTCATCTAAACCATATGCGCCAAGCAAGGCTGTTGCTTGGGCAAATGCCTCAATAATTAAAACACCAGGCATTACAGATTTACTAGGAAAATGTCCTTGAAAACATGGCTCATTATAAGTGATATTTTTAATCGCTTTAATACACTCTCCCTGCTTAACCTCGACAACACGATCTATTAATAAGAATGGATAACGATGTGGTAAAATTTTTTTTATTTCTTCAATATCAATTATTTTTGGTATTTTTTTCATAAATATTTTTTCTTATTTTAATTTCAGCATTATTTTTTTAATAATTTCATCAATATTTTTTAAACGAATAATGTTTCTTCTCCAGGTTTTGTTTTCTACTATGGGCAAGCCAGACGAATATATTCCTGAAGATTTTATTGAATTAGAAACTCCTGACATACCCGTAATAATAACATCATCAGCAATTGTTATATGCCCGCTTATTGCAGATGCACCACCTATCATACATCGTTTTCCAATAACAGTGCTGCCGGCAATTCCAGTGCATCCTGCAACAGCAGTGTTCTCGCCAATGACAACGTTATGTCCAATTTGCACCTGATTATCGATTTTTACACCTTCTTCTAAAACCGTATCATCGATAGCCCCTCTATCTATTGTTGAATTTGCGCCAATTTCAACATTATCCTTAATTTTGACAGAGCCTATTTGAGGAATTTTAATCCACTTATCTACTGCTTGCGCTAGACCAAAACCATCGCTACCTAATACAGCGCCAGGATGAATAATTACGTTCCTCCCGATAATAACATTATGACATAGTGTAACATTAGCAATTAATGAACTATCCTTATTAATTACAACATTATCTTCTAAAACACAATTCGGCCCTATAAACACGCCCGAATGAATGACAACATTCTTTCCAAGAACTACATTAGCAGAAATTGTTGATGAATCATCAATAACACAATCACTTCCGAGCACTGCGCTATCTGCAATTCCATAAGTTTTAGGTACTTTTGGGTATAGATAATTAGTAATCTTTGCATAAGCTAAATAGGGCGTTTCAGTAACTAATGCATATGAAGGACATTTTTCTAGATCTTCTTCGGCTAAAATTACTGCTGATGCTTTAGTTGACAACAAATCTTTAGCGTAACGTCGATTTGACAAAAACGTTATTTCGCCTTTTTTTGCGTTTTTTAAGGTATTAACAGATTCAATACTGCAATCGGATTTTCCTTCTAACCTTGCACCGCTTACTTGAGATAATTCATCAAGTGTTGCTGGCATAAAATTACTCGTAAAATTTATTTTATATTATTGATTGTCAAAAATTTTTATTTTTTAAGATATTCAATAACTAATCCACTCATATCAATCTTTGGACTTGCATATAGCACGCCTTCACTTAATACTAAATCATAATTATTATCTTTTGCGACTTGTTGTATTGATTGAATAATTTGTTTTTGAATTTTTACCATTTCCTCATTACGGCGATAATTTAAATCTTCTCTAAATTCGTCTTGTTTCCGTTTAAGGTCGCGTTTTTTTGTTATTATTTCTCTTTCAAGTTTTGTACTTTCCTGTTCGCTCATTATTGCTCTATCTTTTTTAAATTTATCCTCGAGCTCTTTAATGCTTTTCTGTTCTGCTATTAATTCTTTATCTCGAGGAGAAAATTCATTTTCAATCATTTTTCGCGCGGCATCTGCCTGAGGTGATTTTTCTAATACACGAATAGCATTTACTGCGCCAATTTTATAAGGCTCTTCAGCATTAGCCTTAATAACTAACAAGAAAATAAGGCCGCAGGTAAAAAATAAGTTCGATAAAATCTTCATTATAATCGCTCCATATAACTAAAATGATGTGCCAAAAGTAAACTGAAAATTTTGCTCTTGATCTGTGCTTTTTGTTGCGAATGGTACAGCATAGCTTACACTTATAGCTCCAAAAGGTGATATCCAAACGGCACTAAGCCCGGAAGAATATCGAATATCATCAAATTCAATATCTTCATCTGGACCATAAACATTTCCTGCGTCTAAAAATCCAGTAACTCGCGCCTGTTTAAAATCCCTCAAAAATGGAAATGGTAAAATAACTTCAGCATTTCCTACAATTCTAGTTGACCCCCCTAAAGGTCTGCCTGCTGAATCCCTTGGGCCAATTGTATTTTCCTTATAGCCTCTAATTGAACGTGGGCCACCTACATAAAAGTTTTCAAAAAATGGTAACTCTGTTGTGTCTCCATATGCATCACCATAGCCAATATCTGCTCCAAGTGTCAAAATATAATCTTCAGATATATCTTTGAACCACTTTGTCTCATAAATTACTTTGTAATACTCAACATCTGAGCCAGCGGGAAGTGTAACTTCTGTGCCAATACGATGATATATTCCTTTGTCGGGTAAAATTGCTTTGTTCCTTGTGTCATAAGTGAATCCTGCATTCCAACCAAAAACATCATATTCACTACCATTCAAGGCAACAAAATCTCTAACCTGTGTTGAGGCAGTACTACCAAGACTAATATCAGTTTTCTTGTATTCAAATGAGGTATCAACTTTATTATTTTCAGATATTGGAATACCAAAAATTACATCGGCCCCAACATCTTTTGTATCAAATTCAGCTAAATTTGCATCAAATGCATCGGTCTCCTTATAAAATGCATTAAACCCTCTACTAATACCATCAATTGTATAATAAGGATTCAAATACCCTACAGTATAACGGCTATTAATATCACTATTATTAAATGCAAAAGAAACCCTTTTGCCACTGCCAAGAAAGTTATCTTGTGAAAGGCTTGTCGTTAAAATTAAGCCAGAGCTTTGTGAAAAACCAAGGCCAATACCAAATTGTCCGCCTGGCGCTTCCTCAACAGTATAGTTCACATCCACTTGGTCTGATGTACCAGGAACCATTGGTGTCTCAACATTAACGTCCGTAAAAAAACCTGTCCTATTTAAACGTAACTTCCCTCTCTCAACTTGTGTTGTTGATATCCATGCTCCTTCTTGTTGACGCATCTCTCGCCTTAACACCTCATCCTTGGTCTTACTATTACCAGAAAAATTAATGCGTCGAACATAAACACGTTTACCAGGATCTACAAAAAAAGTTATAGAAACAGTTTTATCTTCTTTATTTATGTCTGGAATAGAATTAACATTTGCAAATGAATAGCCTACCTCACCTAAACGATCAGTAATATTTTTTGTTGTCTCTGTAACTTTCTTTCTAGAAAAAAGTTCTCCTGATCTAATTAAAATTAAGTCTAGTAATTCATCTTGCGGAAGAGTTAAATCACCGCCTAACTTAACAGTTGATACTTTATATAGTTCACCTTCAGTAATATTAATTGTGATATATATATCCTTTTTGTCA
>MDTC01114836.1_pt1 | contig 10294 bp, 10 predicted proteins | sample 811181 | NCBI WGS metagenome assembly MDTC01 (sample SAMN05326644, study PRJNA326480) | marine metagenome | isolation source: seawater | place: Pacific Ocean: North | collected 2011
AACTTTGCAGATCTCCGAGGCGATAGCAATGTTTTTATTGATTATATCTCTTTAGTCGCATCTACCAGGCATTGCGCCGGTAATCATCAGAGTACTACATTGGTGGCCTGAAAATTTACATTCTGTACTCAAAGAGGCAAGATCGATTTCTGGAACTGCCAAGGATTCGAAACAGTTTCTATCGAACTTTTTCGCCCGCCTACGACTAACGAGATTAATCGTTTGCTATATTAATTTGTTCTTCTTTGGGTTTTTGGATATCAGCCGCTATTTTTGTCAAGCAAATCGACTAAGATCATGTGAGGCACCGTTAGTGCGGCGAGGCCGATAAAAGTTATTTGGATCAAAATTGGTTCTAAATCGAAGCTAGGACTATTCAAGAAAAATATTAATATTAATATACCTGTTAGCCAAGTAATCAACGTGTAACTAGCCGCCTCTACTGACGACCGCATGCGATCTTCAGGCTTGATTTTAGACCAGACAAGGAAGCTATGAATCGGACTGTGAATCAGGCAAAAATAAAGTGAGAAACTTATAAGGGGATTCAGAATGTATGCGCTTATAAAGACCCCAGCTGCTATGCTTGCGGTGGGAACCCACATATTCCGAAAATAGCTATAAAAGAGATAGATGAGTAGCGTAACTAGCCAAGGAACTAGCAAAAATTTAGAAACGGAAATTAGTAAGTTGGCAGCTTTTTCTCCCGCCAGAGTAGCAAAAATGGGCTGAACATCTGACGGGTGAAGTCCTGGGATCGCAATCACGATGAGTCCGCTGTGTGATATAAGAGGTAACAAATTCGACCATTTCCAAGGATCTGTGACAATTTTGATATCACTTGTCGCAAAGTGAATCGCAGATAAGAGAAGAAATATTGTTAAACTTATACTTGGAAAATACCACCAAATAACTGCGACCATTGTTGCAAGGAAAAGATAGTTCGCATGAAAAATTAGCCACTCAAAAAACGTTTTAGACCACCCAGCACGCCTTGCAATTGCCCCATCGAGTCCACCATGAGGAATCCCAATCAGCATCACAAAAGCGATCGCAATGTAATCCCAGCTAGACATGGAACAGTTGCTTCAAGAAAGGGACCTTGGGCATTGCCGATATGACTCTAACCCAGTCGTATGGAGTTGCTTTACCGAGCATGAATCGCGCAAATTGCTCTCCATTCAACGCCTCCGCCATCCTCATAAATAGGCTAGGGCCTAATTCAGGATATTCGATCATGACTCGGTTAAATAAGCTATCCATAAGTATAATACGTTTAGAGATAGGATTAGGGACATTGTAGTCGTGCTGCTTGATTTGTTGCGCCAGTTTAGAAGCTTGCTGGTTTATATAACTAAATCCATATCCCGATGACCTTCTTAGTGCACCACTTGCTGCGCCAATGGTAGGTATATTTTTATCACACGGAATAACGTCGTCCATGGGAATTACACCAACTTCTTCGCTGAGATACGATTCGACCATAATTTCCCGTTCATTCAACCAGCGCTCTATAGCATTTCTGTACCAGTTCTGGGGTTCTACGCTCTGAGAAATCATTGTTGACTCTATAAGAACGTGAGTAGAAGAAAATGGTAAGACATAAATAAAATGCAGCCCACGACTTTGATCCACTCGAAAGTCCATAAGGGTAGCGATTTGCTGAGTCGACATAGGCTTTCTAATATTTACCTCAACTCCAAAAAAATGCTGTAGAAGGCTATTTGGTCTTACAGATGGTGGTCGGCTGTCATATACATTATTTGCAGAAAAAGATCGCTCGCCAGCTTCTATAACATATCGGGTTGGAGTTTTTCTCACAGATTCTACCGCCTTAGGAATTATGTGCATTTTTTCACTGAGTTGGCGTTCGCACAAACTTAAATATTTAGCCGAGCTAAGACATGTGTAATCGTAGGACGGACTGTCTCTAACAACGCTGCGACTGTAGTCTACTAATTGCCATTGACTCCAGCTGCCTTTTATCGCTTGCTTTAGGATCTGTCTTTGTTTTTCGTCGCTCCAAAGACTCCAGTGAAGCTCTTTCTTCATTTTGTACGCTGGCTCAAAGATGCACACAGTCTCAGCCACACTCAGTCTGGACAGTTCGGAGGCAAGACTTAATCCAGCATTGCCGCCCCCAATGATAGCTATGTCAATGGCTGTCGACACCAGCAAGGCCTATTAGTGATTCATGTAATTTTCGTTGGTGAGTTGGAGTTTTCTTGGGTATAAACACTGATAGTCCGAGTATTGTAAGCTGAAATTTTTTAAATACTGAAACGATTTGGCGTCCTTGCCACCAACAATATTTTTTTTCTTTGAGTTGTCTTCCAATTTGTCGATAAACCCTCAGAGCTACATTAATTGCAAACCTTGATTTCCAAGGAAGAAGAGCGATTCCCTGCTCCGCACTTCCGTAGTATTTCTCAGCGAGGTTAAGTAGTTGTTCGATTGCCGAAGAAATTTTAGTGCGTTTATCGATCGAGGCATCTACCCAACCGGATGGTTCGGACTGAAGCTCCGTTAAATTCAGCCACTCTGACGGAATATAGCGCCTGTCCATTTGCGCATCTTCTAGGACATCCCTTGCAATATTTGTTAATTGCATGGCCACTCCGAGGTCAATCGCAAAACTATTTGCATCCTTGTGGGAGCAGTCTAGGACATGGCACATCATAAGGCCTACTGTACCTGCCACCGCGTGGCAGTAACGGAGAAGCTGTTTTGTATTATCAAACCTGGCAGGAGTTTGATCAGAAATCATTCCCCCTAAGAGCTCCTGAGCAGCTATCAGTGGGATATTTTTCTCTTTGGCTAAGGCCAGAAAACTTTCAATTTCAAGCGTATCTTCGTGTTGGCATGTTTCACGTTGTAGGCATAAGAAAATATTTTGTAGACGTTCAATTTTATTGATTTCGGTGCCATCTGCTAAATCATCCACGAATCTACAGAATTTATACAATTTTGCTGCACTCGCTGCATAATCATTACCTAGAAAAAAACTTGCAAAATAAAACGATTTACCATGCTTTGCAAGGATTGCGATTGGTTTCATCTCGGGTATCGATGACTCATGACGCGTGAGCGGTTTATTAGGCAACATTAAAGTTATTATTTCGCTTCTAAAGTATCACATACAAAGAGAAGATTCCCAGCATAATTGTTGGCGCGGTGAATTAGTGGTTGGCGAGTAATAATCTTTTGAGAGCCTATGCAATCCTACCATGCTTAGTTTCCGTAACTTTTTGATTATTCACAGATGCTACTAACTGAGTTGCAACTCCTCGGAGAGGCGAAGGAACATTTGGAGCCAGAAGCTCAGCCTCTGCAAGCCATATATCTAAAACATTATTTGCTCTGACGATAGCTTGACTTGAGGCAATTCGTTGTTGCCAGTGACTCACTTTTGAAGTATCTCTTGATATGTACCAGCGAGTGAAGTCCTCATTTCCAGAATTATTTTCGTTAAACAAACTAATAACAAGGTTGGGTTTCCGCCCGTCTAAATCACAAGACCGATGACTTGAGGGCACTATGTCATCTATATCATTTCTTCCTTGATAGACGAGGCCACAAAGGCTAACTAAATTTCTAAGACTCTCTAATGAGTGGTCAAAATTGGACGCTAAAGCAACTCCCGCGATCGGTGCCAATAAGAACGGGGACGTCTTACCAGCCGCAATTCGCTTCCAATGATTTGTTGTGATGCACTGATCTTGCCCAACATCAGACGCTTGACCGACACAGGTTTGTTGCATTGCGGCTGCCAGTTGCCCAACCAGTCGACCACCATGGACCTGGTTTCTGGAGGCTAGCTCAAACGCTTTTGCTACCATCCAGTCTCCCAAACACAATGCTGTATCAATTCCAAAGTTTTCGTGAATACTTTTTTGGCCACGTCTGTGCGTGCTTGCATCGCTGATGTCATCATGGACAAGGGAGGCATTATGTATTAACTCACAGGCAGCTGCCCAATTTAAAATATCATGAGAGTGTAGCCGAAGGGCAACACCACTGGCTAAAGCTAACTGCGCTCTAAATCCCTTGCCGGGATTCCTAAAATGATATTTTGCAGCACTGAGAAGACCTGACTCTCGGGACGGAAGCTCCCGTTGGTATAAGTCGCCAAGCTGGGTTAAAAAAACCTCAACGCCTAATCTACTTCTTATTATTGGGGACATAATCACAGTACCCTTTATTTTTTATGAGCTTACAACTTGTTTCGCATCATCCCTAAAAACATGACGGTGCTTTAAGCTTTATCAAGACTAAAAGAGCCAGATCTCTGGCTCTTTTTATCCCGTGGTTTTGGTGTTTTTATTCTGAAGAATCAGCGACTGCTGCGACCCAAATAAATAGACCAAACCCAATTTTGTTAATCAGGTCAGCAATATTGTATATACCATTTAAAGCGTCAGCATTCACACCACCTGCAAGATAACCGAGGAAGTATCCCAAAGGATAGATAGCCCATCCGATGGTTACAATCCATTTCATGCCATTGAAAGCCGTTTGGCAATTAGCATTACCGCTGGCTGCATTGATCTGGCTTGCTTCACCCGCAAAAATTTCATAAAGAATGAATATCCAGCCTGCCATCCCGATAATGAAACCTAGCGTTGGATCCATGAATCCAGCTTCACCAGCAAAACCACCGAGCAACATGACAATTGTTCCCAACAGCAATCGCCAGAAAACCCCGGAGGCAACTACAGCAATCGCAGCAAGAATTAAGTAAAACTCAATCATCTGCAGAGGAACTGTGAGCAACCAATCAATGTATCTGTAGACTGTCGGTGTCTCACCAGTTTCTACCCAAACACCTCGCATATAGAAATAATGCACGCCTGCTATGAGTTGAATGAGACCAGCCACAGTAAGCGAGGTTTTCCAATGCGACTTGACTCTATCGCGCTCAATGAAAAAGAATACAGCTGCAGCTACCATGGCCATCGAAATCAGCCAAAAGGAAATGCCAACTGGATCGTTAGCTTCTAAATTAGTCATTGTTTTATACCCTATTATTCAGAAATTTTTATTTGAAAGTGACTTGGTCATACCATATCTAGCCACTCAGAAGCGAAAATTATGCAGCGCATCGACAACATAAATCTCCAACTGGGTGTAATTTATCCTTTATTTTAAAAAAGTGCAAACAACTTTATGCGATTAATTTGGACAAATTGATATACTCATTTCCAATTATATCGATATTTGCACTATAATGGTGCGATTTAGTCTCAAGGCAAAGAATACTTTCGGGTTACAGTCAAACGAAAGTCGTTAATGTTCTTGAGTCAAAGTTTTTTGAAAGATGTTTACTCAGACGAATTGATTCGTCCGACATGACTTTATTTAAGTAATTTATGTATGCGTCACTATAAACTGCTCTGATATTTTCATGATTTATAGGATTCTGGAATTTAAGCTCGTATAAACTGGGAGATATGCGCGCATCCTTGTGAGTCAAAGGTAATTGGGTAAAAGTTAAACATTGTTCGCGTCCCTTTAGATGCAGAAATATTTCAATAAGTAATCAGCTTTATTAAATTGATTGAGTCTTTCAAAAGCCAATTTTTTTGTATCAAGGAATTTTTATTTTTGTCTCAGGAGGTAACAATGCGACTCACAGCATTTTTTCAGGGAATTTTTATAGGCACCTTGGCGCTTTGTGCTAGTTCAGTTGGACAGACAAGCGGCACTAAAATAGTACCTATGGATGACTGGATAAAAATTGAGCCTGAAGATGCTGGAATAAGCGATCGTAAAGTACAGCATCTTTTTGATTTATCGTTTTTAGATCCGGCAACCCAAGCCGCTGTTTTGGTTAAAAACGGCCAAATTGTGGGCGAACGATATCAGAAAGGGTTCCATTCTGAGAGCTTTGGCACGAGTTGGTCGATGGCAAAAAGTTTTTATGCTGCATTAATCGGCATTTCTGTTGATCATGGCGAGATTAACAGTTTGGATGATTTAGTTTCTGATTATTTATCGGAGTTCAGTGATGAGCGTGGTGACATCACGATAAGACACTTGTTGAATATGACGAGCGGCCTTGATTTTCCGGCTCATGAGCATGAACTCATGTTCTTGCAGGAAAATCATCTTGAATATGCCCTAAACGTTAAATTTGAAAAGTCGCCTGGCCAGGTATTTGAGTACAACAATGTAAATTCAATGCTTCTTGCAGCAATTCTATTCAACGCCGCTGGAAAGCCAGCAGATCAATTAATGAAGGAGCGCATTTTTTCTAAGATTGGTATTAAGAATTACACTTTGTGGAGGGATTTCTCTGGAAATCCTCTCAGTTATTGCTGCGTGGATATGTCAGCAAGAGACTTTTCAAGGTTGGGTCTGTTATTCGCAAGAAAGGGTGCTTGGGGGCATGAAAAAATTTTACCGTCTAATTTTGTAGATGAAACTTTCAAACAAATCTGGTCAAATATAAAAAGCAAAACAATTAATCAAAATCGCGGTTATGGGATGCATTGGTGGGTTTCAAAAAATGATGAACACTCAAGAATTTTTAATGCGAGTGGTAAATTTGGTCAGTTCGTCTTTGTCGACCCTTATAATGATACCGTTTTTACGCGAATTACACGGTATCGCCCCACTGGGGGAGCGGTTCAAAATTTGGGTACTATGAAATTTTTCTCATGGATTGGTGACCTTACATTACTGCGAAAGTTAGGGGAACGATTGACATCGTTGGGCCTGATTGATTTTGGTGGAGACCTTTCTACTCCTTATACTTTTGAAGACGGAATCTCCAAACAATTTTTCACACATTATCCCGCCATAGTTGACGCATTTGCTGATTTGTGAGGCAGAAATCGAGAGTCTTGAAATCTTGAGTTCATCGATGAGCGATTGGCCAATCTACTATATCGGTTGCGTCGAGTTCCTGATCACACTTCTCTCCTTGCCACCTTTTTATAAATTTATGGTGCGGATCATAGAGAGCTGTCTGTTTACTTAAGTTGAAATGTCTCCCACCTCTCGGATCGGCACCAACGCCAGCTATATATTGCCAATTTCCCCAGTTAGAGGCGAAGTCATAGTCGATAAGGTTCTGTGCAAAGTATGCGGCTCCGTATCGCCAGTCCAGTGAGAGCTCATTCACAAGACAACTTGCCGCTATTTGCCTACCGCGATTTGACATGTAACCTTCGGCGTTTAGTTGGCTCATGCATGCATTTACAATTGGAAATGGAGTGTTTGCTGAGCACCATTTTTTAAATCGTTGGGGGTTGAAAAAAGTCATTGGAGAGCGATTTGAAGTCCCTGAGAACTTTGTTAGCGCCATGGGGTGGATTTTCGCGTACCACTGAAAAAATTCTCGCCAAAGGAGTTCAAAGTAAATCCAGTAAGTAGACTCGTTTGCTCCTGTGTTACGTTCATATTTTCTCAAGCTATCAAATATTTGGCGTGCTGAAAGACAACCATTACTGAGCCAAATTGAAAATTTCGTTGAATTTTTCCATCCGTCTAAAGCGTTTCGTGTCTGTTTGTAGGAACTCGCATGTTGACCCATGAAATAATTATCTAAGTGCCTTAATCCCTCCAATTCGCCACCCATAAAGAGAGAATTAGAAGTTGATTTGACTTCTTTTTGCCAAGTTTTCGCTCTATTTAAAGGCGGCGGAAGCGATGTGGGTCGAATAGTTGGGTGTTGGATGAATAGATGCTCGACCGATCGACGAAATTTTGAAAATGTAGTAGGGAACTGATGCTCTTCAAAAGGGAGTTGGCTCTCGTCGAAGAGAGTTGACGAGAGCTTCTCTTGGAAGTCGATTTCGGGATATCTTCCAGTTATGGCCTCCCAGTAATCATCTGAAAACTGTTTTGGCTCCCAACTTCTGTAAATGACATTTGGCTTAATTTCGTCGATAAATGAACGGATTTCCAACGTCGATTTGACAATAACTCTATCGATATGTTGACCAAGACTGTTTAATTCCGTATTCAGCGCACTTAAGCTTTGGGAGCGAAATTGTTTGCGCAGTTCACCCTCATCTATACCATATCGCTGCTTGAGATAGTCTCTAGCTTCTAAATACACACACACCAAAGTTTTACATTGTCTGGCAGCGGAAGTTAAACACAAGTTGTCGTTTACTCTCAAATCGTCCGAAAAAAACACGCATCCTAATTCAAACAGCTCCATGGGATTCCTATCTAAACCGAGTAACTAATGATAATACGCACTATTTTCTGAATGGGGTTAAGGTATATCAGCTCACATGGACAATCCAGCATAGATTAAAAAACGTATCTCCTGATAAGTTGGGAAACGTTATTAAGATTTGGGAGTGCTATTGGTGTCAACCTCTAAAGTTTGTCTACATCCTCAATCTTATTGCCCCAAATTTGAGAGAACTTATTCATTACTCGGCTATGCGGGATTAGTGCCCTTCGCGCTCTCCACCTTATTGATTTTATTTTCTGTAGTAGATACCGGCGATGCTAATTCTTCGACTTTTTTACGATTTTACGTTCCTTATGTTTTCATAACGTACAGCGCTTGTATCCTTTGCTTTCTAGCAGGGACTCTTTGGCGCGGACAATTCGATAGCGGTCATGATGGCTCTAAGCTGTTGCTAGTTAGTAACCTGCTAGCATTGCTTAGCTGGTTCAGTTTGCTTATAGTTTATTTCTCTCACTATTTGATCTTAATGGCAATTATCCTTTTGGGAGCAGGTTACGTTGTGGTTCTTGTTGCAGAAAAAATTTCGCCGAGAGTTCCTCCGCATTACTTTGCAATCCGATTTCGTTTGACGTTTTCCGTGGTTGCTATGCACATAGCACTTCTGATAAGCCTGTTATGGAGCGTTTAGAACGATGAGTCAACTGACCATTTTTTTTGATGGACGTTGCGCACTATGCGCAAAAGAGATGGAGAGTTTAAAAGAACTGGACCGGCACAATCGAATTACCTTCGAAAATATTTTTGCGCACGACTTCGCTAAAAACTATGCCTCAGTCAATGTCGAGGACGCTAACAGAGTTTTACAGGGGATGAAAGATACCGGAGAACTTATTTACGGGCTAGACGTTACGGTGCTCGCTTGGACTTTAGTGGGAAAAGGAAAATGGGTAGCGCCACTTAGATGGCCCATAATTAAGCAGATAGCAGATGTAGCCTATATCTTTTTTGCCAGAAACCGGGAGCAAATATCACGTTTTATTATGCGTTCAAGGCCCGTTACAAGATGTGACTTTAAAAGCGACTCATGACCGCGTTGAAGGACGGGCTTGTTACCGCTGCTAGCGGCGGTATTGGCGACGCAATGGTCCGAACCATGCTATCCGATCCAATCTTGGAGCGAGTTTTTGCAGTAAGTAGCGTGAAAGAGGCACCAGAAGATCTCAGAAATAACGGGAAACTGAACTGGATACGGTGTGATTATTCTTCGGTGGATATTGCCAAGACAGCTAACCGCTTACTTTCAATGAACTGCAACCTAGTCTTGGGCGCTATATGTAATGGTATCTTGCATGATAATGGCATAAAGCCTGAAAAGCGTATGGATGACATACAAGAGGAAACGCTAAATAGAGTATTTACTGCGAATGCGATTGTTCCAATTCTTTGGGTTAAGGAACTAGCAAAAGTTTTTTCAAAGAGTGATATGTGCTCGATTGCTATTTTGTCTGCGAGGGTCGGTAGTATTTCGGATAACAGGCTAGGAGGTTGGTACTCCTACAGGGCGTCAAAATCCGCACTGAATATGCTATTAAAGACTTCTGCTATTGAGCTGAATAGAAAACACAAAAATGTTAAACTAATCAGTTTTCACCCGGGAACAACAGACACGAAACTATCGCGGCCCTTCCAATCATCGGTCTCTCGAGATAAGCTTTTTACGCCTGATTTTGTGGCAACCAAATTGATGGATCTGATGAGAAAAACTGATGTTGATGGAGAGCTATCATTCTTGGACTGGGCAGGTGTGCCTATAGATTGGTGACGCTCGGCAGTTATAGTCGTGCGTACGCCGGTTGAGTTAGAGTATTTTAAAAAATCTAAATTTAACTGGTTTCCCGCACTTTATTTATTTTTTTAAATATCTTAATGAAAATTTTAGAAACTTGAGACTTATTATTACGTTGGAAACAAATTATGTATAACGCAAAACATTTGCTTAAAATGGCTGATCCAGAGATTTATGACGCTCTTATGTTGGAGGACACGAGGCAAGAGCAGCATTTGGAGCTAATCGCATCGGAAAACTATGCTAGTCCCGCTGTTATGGCGGTGCAAGGCGGTCAAATGACCAATAAATATGCT
>MDTC01102210.1_pt1 | contig 10293 bp, 10 predicted proteins | sample 811181 | NCBI WGS metagenome assembly MDTC01 (sample SAMN05326644, study PRJNA326480) | marine metagenome | isolation source: seawater | place: Pacific Ocean: North | collected 2011
AAGTAGACATAAAACAACTGTTAGAAGCCGGCGTACATCTCGGCCACAAAACATTAAGATGGAATCCAAAAATGAAGAGGTATATTTTTGGAGAAAAAAATTCAATTCACATTATAGATCTAACTCAAACTGTAGATTTTTTAAAGAATGCATTAGTTCAAGTTCATAATATAATTTCTAGTGGCGGCAAACTTCTAATTGTTTCAACAAAAAAACAAGCATCTGAACAAGTAAGTGATTTAGCTAAAGAAACAAACCAGTACTTTGTAAATTATAGGTGGCTAGGGGGTATGTTAACAAATTGGAATACAATTCAAAATTCAATTAAAAGATTAAAAAAACTAGACGAACAACTTTCAAAAGAAAACTTAGGGTTTACAAAGAAAGAAATTTTAAAATTTGGAAAAGAGAAAGAAAAACTTAAAAGGTCCCTTGGTGGTATAGCTGAAATGAAAAAAACACCAGACTTAATATTTATTATCGACACTAATGTTGAGTCGTTAGCTGTTGCTGAAGCGAAAAAATTAGGTATACCAATTATAGCAGTTTTAGACACTAACTCAGACCCTACTGGTATTGATTTTCCAATACCGGGTAATGATGACGCAAGAAGATCAATTAATCTTTATTGTGAGTTATTAAAAAACACAATTAACGATGCAGAAAAATCTATTAAAGGTTTAGAGGAAAAAGAAGAAAAAAATTTAAAACCTGAAGTTAAAAAAAAATAATTCTTAAAAATATCTCCTAATGCCAAATAAAGATTTATTAGATAATATAAAAAAACTCAGAGAAATGACTGGCGTAGGCTTCAAAGATTGTAAGTTAGCCTTAGACGAAACAAATGGGAATATAGAAAAATCAATTGAATTTTTAAGAAAAAAAGGAATTGCTAAAGCATCAAAGAAAATGAGCAGAACAGCTTCAGAGGGATTAGCTTTAGTTAAAGAAGGTAATGGACAAATTTCAATAATTGAAATTAATAGCGAAACTGATTTTGTCGCAAAAAATCAAGACTTTATTAATTTTTGTAAAGAATTATCAGATATTAATTTTTCTTCTAAAGGTAATCTTGAAGAAATGATCAACGTAAAGATGAATAACGGTATTTTAGTAAAAGACAACCTAGTTAATCTAATAGCTAAAATTGGGGAAAAAATTACAATTAGAAGAACAAGATTTTTTGATAATTTAAAAGGTTCTAACTTTTTCTACGTACACTCAGCAATAGAAAAAAATATTGGTAAAATAATTTCAATAGTTAAATTAGACGGGGTTACAAAAGATAAAAACAATGAAATTGGGTCAAAAATTGCTATGCATATTGCTGCATCAAATCCATTAGCAATAGATAAAGATGACATCGATAAAAAAATTGTTGATAAAGAATTAGAAATTATTAAAGCTGAAATAACTAACGCAGGAAAACCTGCAGAAATGGCAGAAAAAATTTCTAAGGGTAAAATTGCTAAATTTTTAAACGATAATTCACTTTTAAATCAACTTTGGATAATGGATCCAAAAAAAAAGGTTTCCGATATACTAAAAGAAAATTCTTCTGATAAAACGATTAAAATATTAGATTTTGTAAAATATAAAGTTGGAGAAGGAGTCTAACGAATGAGCAGTGAATTTAATGAAAATAATTATTCACTTAAAATGGAAAAGACAATCCAATCTTTAAAAAAAGATATTTCAACATTAAGAACAGGTAGAGCAAATCCGAATATGTTGGATACAATTAAAGTTGACGTCTATGGACAATTAATGCCAATTGAACAATTAGCTACCATTAGTGTTCCAGAAGCTAGATTAATATCTATCCAAGTTTGGGATAAGTCTAATACGACATTAGTAGATTCTGCAATACAAAAATCAGAACTAGGAATTAACCCTCAAATAGATGGACAAATAATAAGATTAAGAATTCCAGATTTAACAGAAGAAAGAAGAAAAGATTTAATTAAAGTCTTAAAAAATATGGGAGAAAAAGGAAAAATAGCTATAAGAAACATTCGAAGAGAAGCAAATGAAGAGTTGAAGAAAAAATTAAAAGATAAAAAAATTTCAGAAGATCAAAATAAAAATTTTGAAAAAAACACTCAAAAACTAACTGATATAAATATTGAGAATATTGAAAAAATTTTATTAGAAAAAGAAAAAGAGATCAGCCAGATATGAATAAACTAAACCATGTGGCCTTTATTATGGATGGCAATGGTAGGTGGGGGAAAAAAAAGAATAAAGGAAGAAACTACGGTCACTTAAAAGGTGTAGAAACAGTAAAAAAAATAGTAACAGAGTCAATAAAATTTAAAATTCCAATTGTAACTTTTTATGTTTTTTCTTCAGAAAACTGGAAAAGACCTAAAACTGAAATAACTTTTTTATTTAAACTTATAAATATTTATTTTTCACGAGAAATTAAGAGTGTTATCTCTCAAGGTATTAAAATTAACATTTTAGGAGAGTTAAATAAATTAAGCAAAGATATCAAAAATACTTTAAAAAAAACCATTAATCTTACAAAAAAAAATAAAAAAATTACTGTTAATTTAGCAATTAATTATGGTTCGAAAAATGAGATATTAAATGCATTTAAAAAAACAAAAAAAAAAATAAATTTTAAAAATTTTGAAAAGAATCTTTATACAAAAAATATGCATAATCCCGACATTTTAATAAGAACCGGGGGGCACCAAAGACTAAGTAATTTTATGTTATGGCAGTTAGCCTATGCAGAATTATTTTTTCTTAATAAATTATGGCCTGATTTCAATTCTAGAGATTTATATAAAATTATTAATAAATACAAAAAAAGTAAAAGAAATTTTGGAGCGATATAATGTCAAAAAATCTAAAGAAAAGAATTTATACATCTTTAATGCTCCTAATTTTAATTTTTTTAATTTTAAAATCTAGTTTTATTCTAGTTTTTACACTCTTAGTACTAGGAGTCTTATCTTTAATAGAATTTTTGAATTTAACGAAAAAAATTATAAAAAATAAATCATATCAAATAATTTCAAATGTTTTTTTTATCACGTATATCTTTTTATTTTGTTATATGTTTTTATTTTTTTCAAATTATATTCAATTAAAAATTATACTTTTTTCACTTTTACTTGGATGTATCGCTTCTGATATTGGTGGATTTATTTTTGGTAAAATATTTAAAGGTCCTAAATTAACAAAGATTAGTCCTAATAAAACTATATCTGGATCAGTTGGTTCTTTGTTTTTATCATCTATAATTATATCAAGTTCCTTTTTTTATTTTACAGAAAATTTTAGTTATAGAATTTTAATTGTAAGTATTTTTACTTCTAGCGCATGTCAAGTTGGAGACTTGTTTTTTTCATATTTAAAGAGAAAAGCTAAAATTAAAGACACAGGTAATTTTTTACCTGGCCATGGCGGCGTGCTAGATAGACTAGATGGAATTTTTTTTGGTATACCAATAGGTTTTGTTACATTAACATTATTATATTAAATGAAACAATCAATCTCCATACTTGGATCAACAGGTTCTGTAGGATTATCGACATTAAGTATAGTAGACAAAAAAAAAAAATATCTTAAACCTTTTTTATTGTCAGCAAATAAAAATTATAGATTAATATCTAAACAAATAAAAAAATATAAACCTAATTTTTTTATTATAAATGATGTAGAAATTTTTAAAAAAATAGATCAGAAATTTAAAAAAGATAAAATTAAGATATTAAATAATTTTAGTTCTATAAAACTAAAAAAAAAATCAGATATAACTATTTCAGCCATCCCTGGCATTGCTGGTTTAAAACCCACTATCTCTATGATTAAAATAAGTAAAAAAATTCTTATTGCAAATAAAGAATCGATAATCTGTGGCTGGAATTTGATAAAAAAAACTTCACAAAAAAATAAAACTAGAATAGTTCCTATAGACTCTGAACATTTTTCTATTCTCAAGTTATTAGAAAATCACAAGCTTGAAGAAATTAAAAAAATTTACATCACTGCTTCTGGCGGTCCCTTTTTAAATTACAAGCTCAATCAATTTAAAAAAATTACTCCTAAAGATGCATTGAATCATCCTAAATGGAAAATGGGAAAAAAAGTAACAATTGATTCATCAACTTTAATGAATAAAATTTTAGAATTAATAGAAGCTCAAAAATTATTTAACATTCCAAATAAAAAATTAGATATTTTAATACATCCAAATAGTCTAGTTCATGCAATTATTGAGCTTAAAAATGGTTTAACTAAATTCATTTACCATCAAACGTCTATGATTATCCCCCTTGCTAATGCAATATTCGATGGAAATTTAAATATTGAAGACTTTTACAAGATCAAAAAAAAAGCAGACAAAAATATTATTGAAAATCTGATTTTTAAAAAAGTTGATCATAAAATTTTTCCAATTATAAAGCTAAAAGATAGAGCAAATGAGCATCCTTCTACCTCGATAATTATAAATGCGTCAAATGAAATATTAGTTGATCATTTTCTAAGAAAAAAGATACAATTTTCATACATATTTAAAATCATTATGGATATTCTGAATGATAAAAATTATAAAAAATATGCTATAAAACAACCGAAAAGCTTAATTCAGATAAATAAGATAGACAATTGGGCCAGAACAAAAACTTTAGAAAAATTAGACAAACATGAATAAATTTTATTTAATATTAATTAGCATTTTTTTCGTTACTAGTTTCTCTACTGCAGAAATTGTTAATCAAATAGAAATTACCGGAAACAAACGTGTCAGCGATGAAACTATTAAAGTATACGGTGACATAAAGAAAGTTGGCTCTGATTTTACAAGTACAGATTTAGACAATATTCTAAAAAATCTTTATTCAACTAACTTTTTTGAAGATGTAAATATTGAAATTATTAAAAATAAATTAACGATCAAATTAAATGAATACCCTCTTATAAATGAAATTGTTCTTATCGGTGAACCTAGTAAAAAAATTGGTGAACAGATTAAAAAAATAATTAGTTTAAAAGAAAAAAATTCATTTATTAGAAATAATTTAAATAATGATGTTATTTTAATTAAAAAATTATATTCTTCCTTAGGATTTAAATTTACCAATATTGATACCAAAGTTAGAAAAATAGATGAAAATAATTATGATATTGCTATTCAGATTGATAAAGGAAATTTAACTAAGATTAAAAAAATCTTTTTTTCAGGTGATAAAAAAGTAAAAGAAAAAAGACTAAGAGATATCATAGCAAGTGAAGAAGATAAATTTTGGAAAGTAATTTCTAATAATAGTAAATTTAATGAAAGTCAGGTAAATTTAGATAAAAGACTTTTAATTAATTATTATAAAAATTTAGGTTATTATGATGTGGAAGTCACTTCTACTTCTGCTGAAATATTAGACTCATCTAATGTAAATCTTTATTACAGTATCAATGCAGGAAATCGTTTTACTTTCGATAAAATAGAAACAATTGTAGACTCAACCTTTGATAAAAAAATTTTTTTTCCTTTAAGTAGATCGTATAAAAAAATTATAGGTGAATATTATTCACCACTAAAAGTAAAAAGAATTTTAGATGAAATAGATACATTGATTGAAAAAAACAATCTTCAATTTGTTGAGCATAATGTAAAACAAACTATAGAAAATGATAAGATTAAACTTGCTTTTAATATAATAGAGGGAAAAAAGAATTTAATTGAAAGAATAAATATAAGAGGAAATAATGTAACCAATGAGAATGTAATTAGAAGTGAACTTATACTAGATGAAGGAGACCCCTTTAGTAATTTAAATTTAGAAAAATCAGTAGCAAAGTTAAAATCAAGAAATATTTTTAAAACTGTAAAATCAGAAGTGCTAGAGGGCTCTTCAGATGATTTAAAAATTATTAATATCGATATTGAAGAAAAACCAACAGGAGAGATAAGTGCTGGAGCCGGTGTTGGAACAAATGGCGGTACACTAGCCTTTACTATAACTGAAAATAATTGGCTTGGTGAGGGAAAAAAAGTAGCATTAGATTTTGAATTATCAGCGGAGTCCGTAAAAGGACAATTTACTTATACTAATCCTAATTACGATCTACTCGGCAACTCAATTCAATATAGTTTAACTAATACTTCAAATGATAAACCGGACCAAGGTTATGAAAATTCAACTTTAGGTGCTGGAATAGGAACCGGATTTGAACAATATAACAATCTTTTTGCAAGTTTAGGATTAAACTTAACATATGATGATTTAAGAACTGATAGTACTGCCTCTGATTCATTAAAAAAACAAAAAGGTCAATTTACAGAATTATCAGGCAAATACGGTTTTTCTTATGACCTAAGAAATAGAAGCTTTATGCCTACTGATGGGTCAATTATAACTTTTGATCAATCTTTACCTATCTATGCCGACAAACCTTTTATCAATAATATTTTTTCAGCAAGTGTTTATGAAACTTTTACTGAAAATTATATAGGTTCAGGTAAACTTTATCTTTCTGCAATTAATGGATTAAATGATGAAGACGTAAGAATAAGCAAAAGAAAAAATTTAAGTACAAATAGATTAAGAGGTTTTGAAAGAAATAAAGTTGGACCAGTAGATGCTTCAGACCATATTGGTGGCAATTATGCAGCAGCATTAAATTTTGATGTAAGTCTTCCAAATTTTTTACCAGAATCATCCAAAACTGATGTTTCCTTATTTCTTGATTTTGGAAATGTTTGGGGAGTAGACTATAGCGATACACTAGACGAAAGTAATAAATTAAGATCATCCACAGGAATTAATGCAAGCTGGTTATCACCAGTTGGGCCAATGACCTTTACTTTTGCTACAAATTTATCTAAGGCAACTACAGATGTGACTGAAACTTTTAATTTTAACTTGGGAACCTCATTTTAAATGCAATTGATATTAAAAAAATTAGTTATTATATTATTTTTATTTCTTATTAATTCTAATCTCCATGCTGAAAATCCCTACTTTTTAGATTTCAAATTTATTCTTAACGAGAGTGACGCTGGAAAAAAAGCACAGACTGAACTTAAAAACAAACTTGATAAAGGTATAAAAAGCATCAGAGGAAAAGAAAAAAATCTTCAAGATGAGGAAAGAAAAATTATAAAACAAAAAAAATTACTTAAACCTGATGAGTATAAAGCAAAGGTAAATAAATTGAGATCTCAAGTTTCAAGTTTACAAAAAGAGCGTAACAATCTTCTTGAAACGACTTCACGACAAAGAAATCAAGCGAGAAACGAACTTTTAAAGAATTTAAATCCTATTATTAAAAGCTATATGCAAGAAAAAAAAATCAGAATGGTTATAGATAAAAAAAGTTTATTATTAGCAGATGATAATCTAAACATCACTAAAGAGATAATGGATCGTTTAAATAAACAATTAAAATCTATAAAGCTTAATTAAATTTGAATGATTTCAAATTTTTTTTTAAAAAAAAAAAATATATCTATAAAAAAAATTTTTCCTAAAATTAATAAAAATTTTATTATAAAGGAAATTAAACCACTGCACTTGGCAAAAAAAAGAGATCTTACTTTTTTTGATTCAATTAAATATAAATCTCAAGCTCTTAAAACTAACGCAAGCGCTTGCATTACCACAGCAAAACTTAAGTTTTTTTTACCTAAAAATGTTGAACCAATTATTGTAAAAAGTGTTTTATTTGAATTAGCTACGACAATTAAAAAGATATACCCCACAGCGGATATTGATTATCCCGATTTAATACTTAAATCCCCAATAAAAAGTAAATATAAATCTGTTAAATTTGGTAACAATGTTTTAGTTGGTAAAGGCGTTAAAATAGGCAAAAATACGGTTATTGGTTCCAATACGATTATTGAACATAATGTTCAAATTGGAAAAGCTTGTATTATTGGATCTGGTGTAATTATAAAAAATTCATTAATAGGGGATAGAGTTGTGTTTCAGGATAATTGTAAAATAGGACAAAAAGGATTTGGATTTATTCCAGTCAATAATAAAAATATTAAATTTCCACATATTGGTAAAGTTATAGTTGCAGATGATGTAGAAATAGCTTCTGGCTGCACCATTGATCGTGGTTCAGTTGATGATACAATAATTGGAAAAAATACTTATTTAGATAATCAAGTTCACGTCGGACATAATGTAAAAATTGGATCTAATTGCATGATAGCTGGACAAGTAGGATTTGCTGGCAGTTCGGTAATTGGAAACAATGTTTCAATTGGCGGACAAGCTGGTATTTCGGGACATTTAAAAATTGGCAATAATGTAAAAATCGGTGGAGGCAGCGGTGTTGTTAAAGATATTGAGAGCAATCAAGTTGTAATGGGTTATCCTGCTGTTCCATTAAAAGAATTTTTAAAGAACAATAAAAAATGAGTAAAATTGAAATAGATAAAAAAAAAATTGAGAGTTTACTTCCTCATAGGGAACCTATGCTATTAATTGATAAACTTACTAATATTGTCCCATTAAAATCAGCTACAGCAATAATGTATGTGAAAAAAAATGGTTTTTATGTTCAAGGACATTTTCCTAATCAACCAGTTATGCCTGGCGTATTAATAGTTGAAGCTTTTGGGCAAGCCGCTGCAGCATTAACAGCTCACGGTATAGACCCAAAAGAATATGCAAATAAATTAGTTTACTTAATGGGTGTAGATAAAGCTAGATTCAGAAGTCCAGTTATTCCTGATTGCGAATTACATTTAGAAATTGAAGCTATCAGATCACATGGAAGAGTTTGGAAATACAAAGGCACTGCAAAAGTTGACGGTAAAAGAATGGCAGATGCAGAATGGTCAGCAACAATTGTGGACCGAAAAGAATGATTCATCAATCAAGTGTTATAAACCCTAAAGCAAAGATTTCAAAAAATGTAAAAATTGGTCCCTTTTGTTATATAGGTCCAGAAGTACAGCTTGGTGATAATGTTGAATTAATTTCTAATGTGCATTTAGAAGGAGATACCAAAATAGGAAATGGAACAAAAATATTTCCTTTTGCAAGTATTGGAACACAACCTCAAGATTTAAAATACGATAATGAAAAGAATAGTACGATAATCGGAAATAACAATATAATAAGAGAATATGTAACAATAAATCCTGGTACCAAAGGTGGTGGTTCTCAAACTGTTATTGGAAATAATTGCTTGTTTATGATCTCATCACATATTGCACACGACTGTATAATTGGTAACAATGTTATAATTGCAAACAACGTTCCTCTAGGCGGTCATGTTACTATTGAAGATTCGGTCGTTATTGGTGGAAATTCTGCTGTACAACAATTCACAAGAATTGGAAGATTAGCAATGATCGGAGGAATGACAGGAGTATTAAAAGACGTTATACCATTTGGGTTATCAATCGGAAATAGAAACTATCTGCAAGGATTAAATTTAATAGGTTTAAGAAGAAAAAAATATGATAATCAAAAAATAATGGGTTTAGATAAAGCTTATAAGGAAATATTTTCTTCAAAAAAACTTCATGAAAACTTGAGTAAAGTTAACGGAGAGTACAAAGATAATGAACTCGTAAATGAAGTCATTACATTTATAGAAAAAGACAAAAAAAGACCTATTTGTTCACCAATAGAATAAAATAATTATGATTGGGCTTATTTTTGGAGAAACAGATTTTCCGAATCAAATCTTAAAAAAAATTAGAAAAAAAGAAAAATATTTAATAATAGATTTAACAAAAAGCAATATTTTTAAAAAAGACAAAAATTCACATTCAGTGTCCATAGGACAATTTGGAAAAATAATAAATATATTAAAAAAAAATAATTGTACGAGAATTTTATTTGCTGGAAAAGTAAATAAACCAAATTTTTCTAAATTAAAATTAGATCTTAAAGGCATTTATTACATGCCGAGAATAATCAAGAGATCAAAGTTAGGTGATGCCGCTATATTAAAAGAAATAATAAAAATATTAAAGAAAGAGAAAATTAAAACAGTAAGTTCAACAATTTTTACACCGGAACTTAGTTTGATAAAAGGCAGTTACTCCAAGATAAGACCTAGCAATCAAAATATAAAGGATATTAATAAATCTATTAAAGCTTTAAAGAAGACAAGACCTTATAATTATAGCCAAGGAGCCGTATCTAGAAATAATAAAGTTATTGCTATTGAAGGTGAAGGAGGAACACAAAAAATGCTCAAAAATATTAAAAATAAAGGTAATGGTGTTTTAGTTAAATTTCCTAAAAAAAAACAGGATATGAGAGTTGATCTACCCACAATTGGTTTAAATACACTCAAACAATGTAA
>MDTC01116400.1_pt1 | contig 10293 bp, 6 predicted proteins | sample 811181 | NCBI WGS metagenome assembly MDTC01 (sample SAMN05326644, study PRJNA326480) | marine metagenome | isolation source: seawater | place: Pacific Ocean: North | collected 2011
AATACAGAAGAAGAATTCTTGTAACTAAAACTGATATCTTTTAATTCTATCTCTGAAGCTAATTTCATTAGCTCTGACGAATCTTCTAAAGGTAAAGGTTTTTCTCTTATGTTTATCAGCTCTTCATGCAGTGAATGAAGTATAGGGAGAGTAAACCTAACACTTTGCATAGAAGAAACTATTCTATTTACTGATGGCATTACCCTAAAAGCAGCTAATGCAAATAAACCCAACAAAGGAACAACTTGTTGAATTTCTTTTGAACCTGAAGCGTAAATCAAAATGAAAAGAACAATTCCACTTATGGCAGCAAATTCTATAAAGATTCTAGGCAGGCCAACTATTATGGCTTGTTTGCGGTTATTTGTTGCACTTCCAGAATTGTGGACACTATATATTTCTAAAAAATTTCGCTCCCTTCCAGAAATTTTCACTTCTTTTATGCCAGAAAGACCCTGTTGAAGATGCTGTATTCTCTTTCCATCATGGAACATTCTTTCATTTCCCCATCTCTCAGATTTGCCTCTTGTAAAAAGTAAATATATTGAGCCAAGAACGATCATAGTGGCAACAACTGTGATTGTTGCTGAAGGCTCTACAATAAAAAGTAAAAGTGTTATACCTAATAAGACTAAGAACTCAGAAAAAATAGATAACGTATTGCTAATTGCACCTGTAAATTGGGTTACTTCAGAAAGTGTATTTCGTATTAAATCTGATGAATTTCTAGATAAATGAAATGCATAGTCTTCAGATAGATAGCCTTTAAAAAACTGATAAGAAAGTTTCTCTTGTATACCAAAAATAAATTTGGCTTGATAAAAAGTTAAAAATAAAATGAACAAGGACTTCAAAAAATAAATAAAAAACAAGCCTGACAGCATCAGAGTTATCAATGATTTATCTGATTGAATATTAAATGTATCTCTTAATATTTCCAATATAATATTCTCTGGACCTTCAGAAGATTGAGTCAAGGAAGACAAAACAGGGAGAATGGCGCCTATACCTAGAGTCTCTAAAACCATTGCTATGACTGTCAAAAAAATTAGAAAGAAGGAAGCTCTAACTTGAGACTTAGAGAGGATGCTAAAGAATTTTTGTATATACGAGAACATAGAGAAGTATCAATCTAAAGTCTGAGATCAGAATCATCTGAAGAAAAAACAGATTTTAAGTCAAACAGGATACAGTTATCACTACCAAGATCTCTTATTGCTTCTACTCCCATAAGTCTAATATCTGTATGAGGAACAGCCAATAAGATTCCATCATAGTCAGTTGTTTTTAGATTTTTTATAAGCTCAATACCATAGATTTCTTTTGCTTCTTTGGTATCAACATAAGGATCATAAATGTCTACCTGCCTCACCTTATTTTTAAGTTCTGTATAAACATCAAATACCTTAGTATTTCTGATATCTGAACAATCTTCTTTAAAAGCCAAACCTAGAATTAATATCTTGGCATCTTGATATTCGTGCATAATTTGCGATAGTTTTTTTAGAAATTTATCGACAACGAATTTTGACATGCCGTCATTTACCTTTCTTCCTGATAAAATCATATTGGCATCGAATTCCATACTTTTAGCCTTGTGGGTCAGGTAATAAGGATCTACTCCTATGCAATGACCTCCCACTAAACCAGGTTGAAAATTTAAGAAATTCCATTTTGTTCCAGCTGCTTGCAGGACTTGTTGAGTGTCAAGATCCATTTTATCAAACAACATAGATAATTCATTAATCAAAGCTATATTTATATCTCTTTGTGTATTCTCGATAACTTTTGCTGCTTCAGCAATTTCTATACTCTCAGCTTTGTATGTTCCAGCTTTTATAATGCTTTTGTATAAGTCATCTACAAATGTGGCAGTTTCAGGATTTGAGCCAGAAGTAACTTTCATGATATCTGGGAGCTTATGAACTTTATCTCCAGGATTGATTCTCTCGGGAGAGTATCCACAGAAAAAATCTTTATTAAATTCAAGTCTAGAACTAGATTCAAGGATAGGAATACAAACTTCTCTTGTAGCTCCTGGGTAAACGGTTGATTCATATATAACAACATCATCTTTGCTGAGATATTTTCCAATCATTTCGGATGCTTTTTCCAAGCTCGAGAAATCAGGTTTATTATCTTGGTCTACTGGTGTAGGCACTGTAACGATATATACAGAGCAATCCGTTAAATTTTTAGAATCATCTGTAAAAACTAGATTACTAGATAGCTCTATCTCCTCTTTTTCGAGCTGGCCAGTTCTGTCAATTCCTTTTGAGATCTGATCCATTCTTTCTTGGTCTTTATCAAAGGCTACAACCTTAAATTTTTTGCCGAATTCTACGGCTAACGGTAGGCCCACATAACCCAAACCTATTACACCAATGACAGTATTCTGGTTAATCATCATATTATATTTTGTAGTATTTTTTGTACCATTGTACAAAATTGTGAACCCCTTGCTGCACAGTTGTTTCAGGCCTATATCCAGATAGGTTAGCTAATGCTGAAACATCGGCATAAGTGTCAGGAACGTCCCCCTCTTGAAGAGGTAACTTTTCTTGAATGGCCTTCATACCTAGAGAACTCTCTATAGCTTTTATGTAATCACTTAGTTTTACAGGATTATTATTACCTATGTTCAAAACTTGATAAGGACAGTTACTAGTTGAAGGATTTGGATTGGAGGAATCCCATGTAGGATCTATCTTAGCAGGCTTATCACTGACCCTTACAACTCCTTCGACTATGTCGTCTACATAAGTAAAGTCTCTAGTATGATTACCATTATTGAAAACTTTTATTGGTTTGCCTTCTAAAATATTTTTTGTAAATAGAAATAAGGCCATGTCAGGTCTCCCCCAAGGCCCGTATACTGTAAAAAACCGTAAACCGGATGTTGGAAGTTTATACAGATGACTGTAACTATGAGCCATTAGTTCATTAGCTTTTTTAGTTGCCGCATAAAATTGTAAAGGATGATCGGCACCTTTACTTTCAGAAAAAGGCATAGCAGTATTAGCACCATAAACGCTGCTTGTGCTTGCATAGGTTAAATGTTCTAAAGAATTATATCTGCACTCTTCAAGTAAATTGACAAATCCGTTAATATTACTTTCTACATAGGCCATAGGATTTTCTATGCTATACCTTACTCCAGCCTGAGCTGCTAAGTGGATAACCCTGTCAAATTTATGGTTTGTAAAAATTTTTTTTAATTCGCTTGAATTAGCTAAATTGATTTGATAAAAATTAAAAAGTTCAGAATTTGGATTATTCTTTAATACCTGAAGTCTTGAATCTTTAAGAGATGGGTCATAGTAATCATTTAAACTATCTATGCCTATTACCTCATCACCTCTACTTAATAAATACATAGAAGTATGGTATCCAATAAAGCCGGCTGCACCTGTTACTAGAACTTTCATATTTCTATAGATTTTCCTCGTGCAATTCCATAGTAATCAAAATCGGTGTCTGCAAAAAGGTTGGGATTATAAATATTTCGGCCATCGATAATGATATTTTTTGACAATCTATTGCCAATCTCGTCAAGATCTAAAGATCGAAAGACTTTCCATTCAGTACAAATAACTAATGCAGAACAACCATCTAAGACATCCAAATGATTTGAATATATATTGAGATCTTTTCTATCAGGAAATAGCTTTTTAGCTGTTTCATTGGCTTGAGGATCGAAGGCATTGACTATTCCTCCCGCTTGCCAAATAGAATTCATTAACTCGATACTGGGAGCCAATCTCATATCATCTGTTTCAGGTTTGAAAGACAAACCCCAAACTGCTATTTTTTTATTTTCTATATCCCCATTAAGAGCATGATTTAATTTTTTAAAGAGTATTTTTTTTTGTTCGTCATTGATAGATGAGACAGATGATAATAACTTAGGTTCATATCCTTTGCTCTGAGAAACACTAATAATCGAGTTTAAGTCTTTAGGGAAACAAGAACCTCCGAATCCACATCCGGGATATAAAAAGTTAGTTCCAATTCTTGAATCTGAACCTATACCATTTCTTACATCTTCTATATCTACACCTAAAAGTTCAGCAATTCTTGAAAGTTCATTAATAAAACTTATCTTAGTTGCCAGCATAGCATTAGCAGCGTACTTCGTAAGTTCACTGGACCTTCTTTCCATAAAAACCAATCTATTTTTCTGGCGATTGAAAGGAGCATAACATTCCTCCATTGAGCGTCTTATCTCCCTATCTGTAGTACCAACTATTATCCTATCGGGTTTTGTGAAATCTTGAATAGCTGAACCTTCTTTCAAGAATTCAGGATTGGAGCAAACGGAAACAATGAAATCACAACCTCTGGCTTTTAGCATTTTATTAATGTTTTCTTCAACTATTTCCGTTGTGCCAACTGGTATAGTTGATTTAATTGCAATGATTTTTTTTGAAGTGATCATTTCACCAATTGATTTAGATACTTTTAGGAGATTTGTGAGGTCGGAGGAACCATCTTCTTTAGGAGGAGTATCAACAGCCACGAATATAATGTCTACATCTTCTCCGATAGCATTTTTTATGTTTCCTGAAAACTTTAAATGTTTAGACTTTAAATTCTTTTCAATTATCTCCTTTAGTCCTGGTTCATAAATATCGATTATTCCTGATTTTAATCCACCAATCTTATTTATATTATTGTCAATACAAATGACGTTATGGCCGCTATCCGCAAGGCATGATGCGCTCACCAGTCCAACGTAGCCGGCACCAATGACAGAGACTTTCATTTTTAAGGTTTAAGCTTTCCTATTCTTAATTTGATGGAAAATTAAAACAAAAATTGACGAGAGCAGACCTCCCAATAATGTTATGACGATGCAAATTATTCTTCTACTTGGATAAGAAGGTGCTTCTGGTTCTATAGGACTTTGAATAACCTTTAGAGCATACTCATCGGTAGTTTCTCCAATCATCATCTTTTGAGCCTTTAGTTCAATAAGTTTAGCAAGAGCTTTTCTAACCTCAGGTACAGGGGTCTTTGAGATTTGTAGTTCGATAAACTTTATAGAATCTCTTGCTTCAATAATTTCTCGGTCTTTTATATATTGGTTAAGATCTGCGATTATAAAATCTAATATCTCTTTAGTTACTTTGGGTGATTGATGTTCAAATTTAAATTCTATAAGTCCAGTTATTTTGTCTCTAATAAAACTAAAATGATCTTTCTTAAATGCTTTATATGATTTCAGTAAAGATGGTTGAAAGCTTTTTCCATTTGAATCAGTAATCCATTCATTTTCTGACGAATTATAAATTTCTTCATTGAAGTAAAGCTTATCTTCGCTGTAAGAATAATTATCTACTGCCACTATGTATTTATCAATAGCTCTCTTTTCATTTAGATATTTATAGAAATCAAACGATTTAGATGTCTCTAAAGTAACATCAATATTATTTGAACTGGAGTCATTAAGATTTATTCCAACTAATGCTGCTATACCTCCTGCTTGAGAACTCTGACTTGATCCTTGCTGAACAGGCGTAAGAACAGATTCTGATTCATATATATTGGGCAGAGAAAGAGCATAAAAAACTGAAAAAATAGCAAATCCTGCTGTAATAAAAACTACTTGGAATTTGTTAGCCCATAGGATTTTAAACAGCTGGAAAAGGTCTAATTCTCCCCCATTTATAGAGTCTTCTTGATTTGAGTTATCCATGAGTGACTATGGTAGATGAATTATCAACTATAGCAATATTTGGTATGTAAAATGTTTAAATTTTCCTTAATTGATTGTAAATATTTAGAGCAACTTTCTTCCCAATTCCGTCTACTTGGAGTAAATCATCCACTCCAGCTCTTTTTAATTGATCTACACTCCCAAAATATCTCAAAAGTTGTTTTTTCCTTACAATTCCTACTCCAAGTAGGTCGTCAAGGGAGGACTTAATAGAAGATTTTCTCATTTTTCTTTTCTGGATTTCGATAGCATATCTATGCGTTTCATCTCTTATCTCTTGAATGAATTTATGAAAAGTTGACATTGGCTCAACTGAGATGCTCTTTCCATTAGCAAGGTGAATGGTATCAAAGGATGTCTTTCTCCTTACTCCTTTAGAAATAGATATAACGTTTATATTGAAAATATTATGTTCATTAAATTGACTTAAAACGCTCTTCAGGTGAGTTTTGCCTCCATCAATTATTATTAAATCTGGCAACTTCTTTATGTCTTTGTTTAAAAATCTTCTTTCTATTAATTCTGTCATTGAACCAATATCGTTGCCTGCGTTTCCTTTACTAATGTTATATGACCTATAAAGCTCACTTGCTTTTCCTTTACAAGAATAAACCACACATCCAGCAACGGCACTATTACCTGCATGATGACTTATGTCATAAGATTCGACTAGCTGTAAATCTTGTGTAATTCTTAAGCCATCCTTCAATTCTTTAAACTTATGAGTTATATTTTTATCTACCTGATCTTTTCTCAAAATATACTCTGTATTAGCCTTACAAACTTCCAGAAGGCCTTTATCTTTTTTTCCTGGCCTCGTTACTATAGAAATTTTTCTTGAGTGTCTTACGGATAGGGCATCTTCTAATAGCTTCTTATTCTTTAATGTTCGACTCGAAACCAAGGTATGGGGACAGTCTTTATTTGATAAATATTTTTGCACTATAAAATTTTCTAAAATATTACTTTCTTCAAAACTTTCATCAAGTAGATAGTTTTTATGTCCGGTGACCCAGCCTTTATTTACTGATGTAACTCCAATTTTTGTATTACGACCTTGAGAGAAAAAATGGATAGCATCCCTGCTGTGATTAAAACCAGCTATACTTTGAGATCTTTGAATGTCTCTAAGTGCTGATATCCTGTCTCTGTATATAGCTGCTTTTTCATAATCTTTATTTAATGAGAATCCATCCATTGAAGTATAGAAATTCTTTATAAGATCTTCAGACTTTCCTTCTAATAGAAGTTCTGCATTTTGAACTTCTTTTAAATACTCTTTTTTATTTATGGAACCAGTGCATGGTGCTGAACACCTTCCAATTTCATACTGCATACAAGGCCTGCTTCGGTTCTTAAAATATGAATCAGAACAATTTCTTAATTTAAAAGTTTTTTGAATAAGCTTTAAAGCATCTCTAACAGCATAAGAATTTGGAAAAGGGCCAAAAAACTTACCATTCTCTAATGTTTTTCCTAAAAAAGATTTGGCTGCTGGAAAATCCTTAAGTGTCTCAATTTTTATCCATGGATAGCCTTTATCATCCTTAAATTGAACATTAAATTTAGGTTTTGTTTCTTTTATTAAGAATTGTTCGTGAAGAAGAGATTCAAGCTCAGTATTAGTTAAAGCAAAATCTATAAACCTTGCTTCATCAAAAAGTTTTTCGATTTTTTTTGTTCGTGAAGATTTTCTAAAATAAGAAGCGACTCGTTTATTAAGAAATTTAGCCTTCCCTATGTATAGCGGAGTATTAGAATCATCTAAAAATTTATAGACACCAGGGGACTCAGGAATACCTTTAATAAATTCCTTTATCCCTTTTCTGCTTTTGGGGATAGGATATGAAGACTCAATGTAGATCTTTTCTTCCATATATATCCTCAAATCTATAAATGTCATCTTCACCAAAATATGTTCCTGTCTGGACTTCAATTATCTCTAGTACTTCAGTCCCGAAGTTTTGAACTCTGTGCTTATCCTTCTTGTCTATTAGGATTGATTCGCCTGGGTGTAATTCTATAGTTTCATCATTTTTTGTTACTGTTGCTAAACCTTGAGTAACGTACCATGTTTCAGATCTATGTTGATGCATCTGCATAGAAAGCATTTGATTTGGATTTACAGAAAGAACTTTTACTTTCGAAAAGTCCGTCTCTAGAAGTACTTCAAAGTAACCCCAAGGCTTGTCTGTTCGGATGAACTTCTCTTTAGAATAAAGAGTTAATCCGTGTTCAGGATTTTTTTGGAGGTTGCTTAAGGCATGCCATGAGCCTAGATCTGTCCATCCAGCATCAAGATTAACTACATAATTTTTATTATTTAACTCCACGAAAGCTTTATCAAAAGATATATTTTCAAGATGAGAAAATATATCTTTATTCGGGTAGAAGTATATTTGCTTTGCATTAAACGCAAGTATCAGATCTTTTAAGATATTATAAGTCTCGGCATTATTGGTTTTTATGGAGTTGCAAAACCACTCTCCTTCAAAAGAAAATATACCTGCATTCCATAAAGTATTAGGTTGTTTTAATAAAAGTCTAGCTTTATCAATGTCTGGTTTCTCAATAAATGAATCTACCCATTTAAGTTCATCATTAGTAGCTCTGGTAGAAATATAACCATATTCTGTTGAAGGGCTGTCAGGGTTCACACCCATTAGTGTTAAGCCATCGTGCTTGGATTGATTTTTTATAGAAGAGCAAGCTTCATAAAATGTCTTATTATATGGAATGTAATGATCAGAGGGCATTACGATAAATCTTTCGTTTTCACTATCCTCTAAGGATGTTAGGACAGAAAGCGCTACAGCTGGAAATGTATTTTTAGTTTCTGGTTCTAGAATAATCCTATGAACTTCTATTCCGGTTTTTCTTAAGGATTCTTCTACCAGCAGGAGATACTCTTCAGACGTAATAACTATTGGCTTCTTAAATAAATCGCGATTATTAATTCTCTGCAGTGTTAAATCAAAAAGAGACAGGTCTCCGAATAAAGGGAGAAATTGTTTAGGTTTTTCTTTTGTAGAAAGAGGCCATAACCTCTTACCTGATCCACCAGCAAGAATAATAGGTCTAAAATTTCCAGAAGACATAAGTAGATTATAAACTAGGATTTAGGTAATAAATCCTTATCAAAAGTATCAATGAAAAGTTTTTCATTATTCTTTGTTTTTAAGGCAAGCTTCTTACCTAAATGAACTCCCCATTGATCAAAAGGATCAACACCTAATATTTGTGACTCTATAAAAACCTTATGTTCGTAAAGAGCTATCAAAAAACCAAGGGTTTTAAGTGAGAATGAGTTTAATTGAATAATAGAGCAAGGATTATTTCCTTGGATTGATTTATAGGGGTTGACCTTATCTTCCTCTCCGTGGCTCATAGCAATTACTTGATAAAGAAGCATTTCTTGAGAATCGATCGAATTAACTGTTTTGTCATTTAGCCCAATAAAATCACAAGAAGTTTCTGTCTTTCCTTGCATAAGCCATTGAAAAGTAGAGTGCTGAGCCTCTACTCCATAACCTCCCCAAATGAGCGGAGAAGAAGGAAAGGGAGACTCATCATTATTAAAATTTACGGATTTACCATTACTCTCCATACTTAGCTGCGCAATATATTTAGTAAAAGAACGTAACCTAAAATTATAAGTAAATATTGCATGATTATTAATTTTCAAAGAGGCCGAGTTATAGATACCACAAAGAGCCATCATGACTGGAATGTTTTTATTCCAAGGTGATGAATAAGTATGCTGATCGGCTAAAAGAGCCCCCTCCAAGAAGCTTATATAATTGTTGTAATCTGAATTAACAAAAGAAGGTAGACTTACAGATGACCATATAGAATATCTCCCACCCAATGAATCTAGAAGCTCAAACTGATTACTCTCCTTGATACCATAGCCTCTCATTGCAGTTAAGTTAGATGAAATTCCATACAGGTAATCCCTAAAATCTAAATTTGAGGTCTCAGCAAACCATGATTTTATACAATCTAAATTCTTTAAAATCTCTGGAGTTTCAAAGGATTTAGACACAACAAAGACTAAAGTTTCTTCTTGATTGCATGTCCTAAGGGCATCCTTCAACTCAAATAGGTCGTAACTTGAACAAAAATATATATTTAAAGGGTCTAAATTTGACTGAAATTCATAAAGTAATTCAGCTCCAAGTCTGGACCCCCCAATACTGATAGAGACAATATTTTTTACTTTTTGGTCTTTTCTTAATTCATCTAAAAAGATTTTTATCTTATTTCTTTCTAAATGAATAACCTTAAAACTATCTTCAACAGCTTCTGATCTATAAAGAGTATGTGATACGCATCTATTCTCTGAAGGGTTTTGAAAATCTCCTTTAAATAAGCTATCTAAAGATTCTCGTAAATCTAAAACATCCGGTATCTCTAGTAAAAAATCTAAAGCCTCTTTATTAATCCTTTGTTTAGAATAATCAAAATTAATTAAATCAGTTTTGATATTTCTGGGAATGTCTCCCTCAGAATGACTGAGATCTGAGATTTTCATGCCTGACACCTCACTTCCCAGAGATAAAAGTTGTTCATGG
>MDTC01152758.1_pt1 | contig 10293 bp, 7 predicted proteins | sample 811181 | NCBI WGS metagenome assembly MDTC01 (sample SAMN05326644, study PRJNA326480) | marine metagenome | isolation source: seawater | place: Pacific Ocean: North | collected 2011
CATGGTTACTTTGGGAGACTTATTTTTCAATATGCTTCTTTTAATAATAGTCGTGCTCTTCATTTCTTTCTCGGTGTTTGGCCCGTCCTTGGCATATGGTTTGCCTCTATGGGAATCTGCACAATGGCATTTAACCTCAATGGTTTTAACTTTAACCAGTCAATAGTAGATGCTAATAATAAAATCATTCCAACTTGGGCTGATGTTGTTAATAGACAAAACTTAGGTATGGAAGTTATGCACGAAAGAAATGCACATAATTTTCCACTTGATTTAGCTTAATTTAAAGTTCGTTCATCCTATTTAGGACGCATTAACTTAGTCGTGGAACGGAGGCTAAGTACATCTTTAAAATTATGCAAACAGTAAAACTCGTTTATAGAGGTGTTGTATATTACATCACTCGCTAAGTCTGGTGACATCAGGGGGGTTCAATTCCTCCCTTAGCAATTAGCCCGATCAGAGGCTTTATATCTGACAACCTTGCAAGGGAAAAAGTTAGGTCAAAAAGATATAAATCAGTAGTAGGAGTAAGCCCTCTGAGGAGGATAACTTTCACTGAAAAGGATTAATTCGTAAAGACCGTTAATCAATCTTTCTCCTATTTAGAGATGACAACAATAAGTAACCTTAGTAGACCCAATGCGGTCAATGGTAATACCTCTAACACCTATGCAAATAAGTACGCTACAGCGTTAAAATTATTTTCGGGTGAGGTATATACTGCCTTTAACAGTGCTTCAATATTCCAAGGACTTGTAAGAAGCTACACCCTAAGAGGTGGGTCCTCAAAACAGTTCCTAATGACAGGAACACTAAGTGCAGGGTGAAGTGTTGCCCTGGATAAATCGGATGAACTCAGGGAAGCCTACGTCAATAGATATGGTAATCCTGATCCAAGCCTTTTAAGCGTAAAAGGAAGGTGCAACGACTACATGGTTTGACACGATCTTGTCATGTAATACATGGTTAGCGTCCGACATTTTTTAATGATGATATAGTCTGCCCCATATGAAAGTATGGAATTTTCGATCACACCCCTGGAGCTCCTATCCTAGGAGATACACCTTTGAAAGCTAACGAAAAAATTATCCAAATGGATGATCTCCTTGTAAGCTCTCAATTTGTGTATGACCTAGACGAGGTAATTTCGCAATACTCGACCAGATCTGAAATCTCAAAGCAAATCGGTGAGGCTTTAGCAAAATTTTACGATGAGCGTATTGCTAAAGTTCTTGATATTGCTTCAAGAGAGAACTCCGTTGTAACTGGTGAGCCTGGTGGCTTTGAAGTATCTATTGGTTCTGGAAACCAATTTAAAGCTCAGAAAATTGTAGATGGTTTATTTGAAGCCGCTGCAGTATTAGACGAGCGTAATGCCCCTCAAGAGGGTCGTGTATGTGTATTAAGCCCAAGACAATACCTAGGCTTAATTGCAGCTGTAGACACAAATATCTTAAACAGAGAACTTGGTGGAACTCAAGGTGACATCAACTCTGGAAAAGGTTTATATAGCATTGCTGGTATCAAGCTTTATAAATCAAACAACCTTCCATTTATGGCTGCTTATAACTCAGCTGTAACAGGTGAGAACAATACTTATAACAATTCAAATGCGACTTGCTGTGGTCTTGTTTTCCATAAGGAAGCGGCAGGTGTATTAACTGCCATTGGTCCTTCAGTTGAAACAACATCTGGAGATTTCCACGTTCAATATCAAGGTAAATAAATTGCCTCTTTAAGAAGTAATTCTTATCGAAAACTGGATGAACTCAGAGAAACCTAAGTCTATTGATATGGCAATTCTGAGCCAAGCCCTCCTAGCGAGGAGGGAAGGTGCATCGACTAGATGGGGAGAAACGCTTTTCTCGTAATACATCGTTAGCGTCCAGCATCCTACAGGGATGAAGATATAGTCAGTACTGCTAGAAATAGTAGATTAATACGGATTTGATCGTTGGAAAACTTGCAATGGGAGCTGGCTCTTTAAGAGTTTCCGTTGCTGGTTCATTACAAGCACAATAATAAAATGCCCTAGAGGATTTATATCCTCTTCGGGGCTTACCATTCCCTAGAAAATAAATGGCTACAGTTTATAAATTAACTAAAACAACCGCAGTTAATATTATCCTATCTAATATAGGACAAGCACCTTTAACAGATTTAGATACAAGTAATCCTTTAGCTCAACTAGCTTCAGGAATGATAGATGAAGTATCACATAGTTTACAGTCTGAGGGTTGGGTATTTAATACCGAACAAGATGTTGAATTTTATCCTGATTCAACTACTAAACATATACAAATTCCTACCAATGTTTTATCACTTGATAGAACTGAATGGTCTGTCATTGAACCAGTAATTAGAAGAAGACCAGCTGATACTGTTCAAAAACTATATGACAAAAGAAATCATACTTATGAATTTGAAGGTACTCAGTATTTAAAAGTTATTTATTATTTTGACTTTGAAGATTTACCAGAAGTATTTAAACAATACATAGCTATTAGAGCTGCAAATTTATTTGCTAATAGAGCTGTTGGATCTAACGAAGTAGTTAAGTATTCAGAAAAAGAAGAATTAGCTGCAAGAGCCGCTGTTATGGAATATGAAACACAGCAAGGAGATTACAATATTTTCAATGATTCTTCAGGATCAAGAACATTTCAAACTTACATACCATATAACGCAATTAAGAGATAAATATGGCAGCAGTATCCCAGACAATACCTAATTTATTAGGAGGTGTTAGTCAGCAGCCTGATCCAATTAAATTACCAGGACAAGTTAGAGAAGCTATTAATACTTATTTAGATCCTACATTTGGATGTAAGAAAAGACCTCCAACAGAATTTATAAAATTACTATCTAGTACTATTCCATCAGACGTAAGATGGTTTCCAATATTTAGAGATAATAATGAGAAATATATTATTGCTATTTATAAATCAGGTAATCCAGCAACCATTCAGGTAAAAGCCTGGGATGCTACTACAGGAGATACAAGAAGCGTAACTGTTGATTCTAGTGCTCAATCTTATCTAGACACAAGTAATTTAGATTCTATAAAAACTTTAAGTTTAGCTGACTATACATTGATCTCAAATAGTCAAAGAGAGATCACAATGAGTAGTGTTGAATTAACTACGATAAAAAAAGAAGCTTTAGTAGTAATTAATTCTCTTGCTTATAACACAACATATTCAATAGATTTAAATAGAGATGGAAATACACAGCAAACAAAAGTATATAGAGCAACAGAATTAGAAATTACTCCTGGATCTTATGAAATAGCTGATGCTGGTGTGTGTTCGCAGAACTCAGCTGGAGATCATACGGCTACTCAAGGATCTAAAACAGGTCTACAGTTCAGAGTTGTAAACCAATGTGCCGCTTACTACGATGAAGAGACTAATGCTTATATTTCTCGATATACATCAAGTGTAATTTTAAAGAATGGTGGAGTTGGTTGGCGAGTAGGAGATGAAGTTACTGTTACTGAAGGTGGTAAATCTTTTACTATTAGAGTAAGCAAAGAGACTTTTGAATACACTTATGCTAGTGATGGTATTGCAACATTTACAACTCCTAGCAATGCAACTTCTGGAACTTTACAAGTAAGCGATATTATTACTGATTTGAAAAACGATGTTAATGCTTTATCAAACTATTCCTGTGAAAGTATTGGAAACGTACTAAGAATAAAAAGAACTGATACCAGAGATTTTAACATTGCTGTTCGTGGTGGAGTTACTAACCAAGCTATGACAGTTATCAAAGAAACAGCAAATGATATTACAGAATTACCTTTTCAATGTTTCCCTGATTTTATAGTAAAAGTTAATAACACTGCTGATAGTACAGCTGATGATTATTACGTTAAATTTGTACCTGATGGAGAAGGTATTCCTGGAGCTGGTAGTTGGGAAGAAACAGTTAAGCCTGGTATTGATGTAGGTTTAAACTCTTCAACTATGCCACATGCTTTAGTAAGACAATCTAATGGTAACTTTACGTTAGGACCTTTAAACACTTCTTCTGCTTTAAGTGGATGGGCTGGTAGAGAAGTAGGTGATATTTATAGTAATCCTGATCCAGCTTTTGTCGGAAAGGGTATATCTAATATGTTCTTTTTTAGTAATAGATTAGGATTTTTAAGCGATAGTGCAGTTATATTAAGTCAACCAGGAGACTACTTTAATTTCTTTCAAATCTCTGCAATAACTGTAAGTGATGCTGATCCAATAAGTCTTTCAGCTTCAAGTACAAAACCTACAATTTTGAAAGCAGCTATAGGAACTCCTAAAGGTTTACTTTTATTTTCAGAACATGCACAATTTCTACTTTCTTCAGATGAAGTTGCATTTGGTCCTAGTACAGTAAAACTAAAAGAAATTTCTACTTATACATATCGTTCTAATACAAACCCACTAAGTACTGGTGTAAGTATCATGTTTTCTACTGAAGCAGATACTTATTCAAAAATATTAGAGATGGCTGTTGACTCTGTAGATAACAGACCAACCGTTGCTGATAATACAAGAATTATTCCTGAATATATTCCTCCCAATTTAAAATGGGCAACTAATAGTCCAAATAACAATATGTTGTTTTGGGGTGATAATTCAAATGTTATATTTACTTTTAAATTTTACAACGTAGGAAATGAAAGACAATTAGCTGGATGGAGCAAATGGAAATTTCCTACACAAGTTAGGATGATGGAGTTTGATAATGATACAGCTTATCTTGTTTCTTATGATGGAACAAACTCTACATTATCTAAATTAGAATTAATAGATGATCCTGATACAGCTCCAATCACGACAACTTTTGGTCAAAAATTTTTACCGAGATTAGATTTTTCCCATAAAAAAGCAAGCTTAACAACAAGTACTGTTGGTGATAATACTAAAATTTATTTTCCAACTGGAGGTGTTGTTACTGGATCTAATGTCAACTTTATAGTCACTAGCGGATCTGATGATGGTACATTTACCAAACCTACTCTTCAATCAGATTCAGGTGGTAATTATATATTAGTAGATTCTTCACTTACTTCAACAGACTATACAATAGGATCTGAATACAGAATGACAGTTAAATTACCATCATTCTATGTTTCCTCTGAAGGTAAAGCTGATCGTATTGATAACCCTATTGTTGAGTTTTTATATCTTGATCTTTATTACTCAGGAAGATACCAGGTAAGTGTAGAAAAATTAGGTTATACAAATTATGACCATGATTTAGAAGTTGCTAGAGCAAATATATATGTTGCTAATAGCCCACCTATCGAAGAAGTAATAACTAAATCAGTACCTATCTTTTGTTTAGGAAGAGATGCTAAGGCAAATATATATGCAGATGGACCATTCCCAGCTGCAATAACAAGCTATTCCTGGCAAGGACATTACAACAAACGAGACGTATTACAACTAAAAGGTTAATGAAACCGTATTACCGTAAAGCCACGGTGAAGGATGCGATATTAGTTGCTAATAATCTTCGTAAAGAAGACCGCAAAGAAATGGAAGGGTTAGGTCATGCACCTTTAGTCCTTCCTTTTTTAGTTCAAATAAGTACAACAGCAGTAGCTTTCTTTGATGAAGATGAGGCTATTGGTGGAGTAGGAGGAATCATGCCTGACGTTAATAATGATGTCGGACAGATATGGTTAATTTGTACTCCTATTATCACCAAAAAACCTCATACTTTTGTAAGGCAAGCAAAACGCTGGCTAAATGAACAGCATCAATATCGTCTCTTATGGAATATCGCAGATGCGAGAAATAAATTTCACCACAAACTCTTAAAAATATTGGGATTTAAAGCAATTAAACTTATTTACCCTCCACCATATTCACTACCTTATTATGAAATCGTAAAACTATGTGTACAACCCTAGGACTTGGAGTACAAATAGCTGGGGTGGTTGTATCAGCTGTTAGCTCGGCTGCCAGTATCGTTCAAGGGATTCAAAATATGAATCTTACAGTTGATATGGCTAGACAGCAGCAAGATCTATCATTTCGACAAGCCCAGCAACAACAAAACTTCCAAAACAAAGCAATCGTACAAAAACATATTGGAGATGTTAAAGCACAACAAGCAGCTACTTACGCAGCTAACATGGCTTATTACTATGGTGATGAGGCAACAAATAGAGCTTATGTAGCACAACAACAAAAATTTAAAGAAGTACAAGATAAAGCAGCTTTTAAAACACAAGAGATATATGCCAAAGCTATTGGAGCAAAAGGTAAAATTTTATCTAGTGGCTTAACAGGTCAATCCATAGGATTACTAGCTTTAGATACAGAACGTAGATCTGGCTTTGCACAAGCAGAACAGGATGCAACTGTTAGATCTGCAGAGATGGCTATGGGTACTTCTATGGAAGGCACAAGACTTAAATCTTTATCAAACATTAATACTATTGCTTCTAGATTAGATCCTCCTGTAATGGCTCCTCAATTATCTCCACAGCCAATAGGAATAGGAAAAGATTTAGGACTAGGAATACCGTCATATAATTGGGCATAACTAATGGCAAGAATATATCAACCGACTGAATATGGAAGTTCATTCCAAGGTTCAGCAAGAGAAGAGCAATTTAGTCCTGTACAACCATTTGACCAGTCTCAATCTATTAAAAAAAGAGCTCAAGATAAAGTAGAAAATATTAAAAATTTAGCAAGAGCTTCAGAGATCCAAGCAAATTTAGATAGAGCAACATTAGCTGGTAATCAACAAATAGCTAAAGCACAATTTGATGGAAAATGGAAAGCAGTTCAAGGAATTTTATCTTTAACTAAAACAGGTCTTGAAGCTTATACAACTATTAAAGAAGAGAGAGAACAAAAACAAAAAGATATTGCTTTATTCAACAGTATGGGTGGTGGAGAGTATGTACCTGAAACCATTAATGAATCAAGTGATGTAAATAAAAAACAAGAGATTGAAATTAATTCTGAATCAGCTGCAATTAATGAAACAGCTAATGATTTAATTAAAGAAGGTGGAATTGAAAATTTAGATCTTGCAAATCAATTAAAAGAAAGTTCAACATCTAATAAAATTACTTATATAAAAGGTGATGTTTTTGGAGCTGTTGGAGTACATCAAGCATATTTAAGAGAACGAATTGCAAATATTCCTCCAGATGAAATGCCCAAAGGTTTACCTAATATAAAAGCTAAACTAAAAGAATTTAATCATGAATTTTTAAAAGAGAGGGGTTTATTAGATGAAAGGTTAAGAGATTTAGTTCTTGATAATTTAGCTAGACCGATAATAAATAATTCTGCCTATATAGCTGCAGAACTTAGTCAAAAAGATATTAAAGATACTCAAAAAGTTAATAGAGTAATTACCGATAATTATATTGACACATTAGTTGATAACCCTCAATTAACTTCTCAAGAAAAATGGACTAAAGCTTCAGATGCTTTTTTTGGTAATAATGTTGGTTTTACAAATAGGACACTAGCTAATGAAGCAGCTTTAAAACAATTACTTGAAGAGATTTCTTTAGAGGGTCCTTTAGCAGTATCAGAAATAAATAACTTTAGAAATGTTTTACAAAATGGAAAACCTGGCACTGAACTAAATAAAACGTACAAAAGCCTTTTTGATGAGTATGAAATTAAAGCCAGAGAAAATAATATAAAGGAATTTACTAGAAAAAAAAAATGAAAGAACAATAGCAAATCAAAAATTAATTGATAGTTATTATTCAAATCCTACCCCTGAAAATAAATTAAAAGCTCAAAATGCTTTATTAGCTATTGGAACAAAAGAATCTATAGCCGAAGCAACTGCTTTAGGAAAAACTGCTTTAACGTATGACCCTAAAAAAGTTACTGAATATTTAATGGAGATGGCAGAGGGAAGTGAGTTTGATGAAGAAATTTTTAAGACTGATTTAGATCTTGGATCTATAAGTGAAGCTGACTATAATATTTTGATAAAATCTGGACCATTAAAACAAACTAAAAAAGACCTAAAAGCATTTATAAAATCTATAGATATATCCATTGAAAATGTCTTAACTAAAGGATTAACTAAAGCTGATTTACAACAAGGTAATTTATTATCATCTTTAGGGATAAAAAAAGAACAATTAAAACAAGAACTTTATGAAAGGCTTCTTGGTGAACTTCGTGTAAATAGAGAATTAATAAATGATAAAGGTAAATTAGGAGACCTTTCGATTAATATTCTTGAACAATTAACAAAACCTGGTGAGAGTAAATATGAAGTTGCAATATCTCCTGATTCTGCTCAAGGTTATGCTTTTGCATATGACATCAAAACTAATGAACAAAATTTAAAAAGTATAAATATTGTAGGCCAACCTGGGTCACAAAATTTTTCAAGTTTTAGTTATAACCAATTATTTAAGGAGAAAAAATTTTCTATAGCAGAAATGAGTGCTACTGATGATTATTTTTTTAACTTAGAGCAAGTAACAGACGAATTTGAATATTTTGAAACTAATGGTATTCCAAGTCAAAAACTTTTAAATTACTCTAAAGCATTAGGTTATACTCCAAAAGCTTTTTTAAATGAACAAATACGTTTGTTTGAAAAACATCCTAATTATAATAAAAATGAAGTAGAAGCTTTTAAAGCAAATATTCCAAAAGTAATTGGGAATACAACAGGTGGTTATAAATATTTAATTAAAGAAGGTGGGTTATCAAATAAAGGATCTGCATACTTAGCAGCTACAGTAGAAAACTTTTCTGGTTGGAATTTTAATGAAGATGATAAAGGACTAAAAACCTGTGCTCCTTTTATGGATCATCCAATGCGAGTATCGGCACTAGAAAAGGAATTTGGTAAGAGTGTTAATCAAATAACTGCCAAAGAACAACTTGGATACATGATACAGGAAATGCGAGAGGATTATAAACAAGTCTATGAAACATTAACTAATCCATTTGCGTCAGATGGCGATATTAAAAAAGCATTAGTTAATTATGTAGGTTTCATAAATCCAAACAAATTAGACAAAACAGTTAAATCTTTAATAGCTCCTTAAGTTGCGACTTTAGGAACAAACAAATAATTACATGGAAGAACTTAATGATGAACTGAATGGAAATTCAGGCATCCCCGAAACTGAGGGTAATCCTGAAGACGTTCTAAGAAATTTTGACGAATTACCAGACGTAACACCACCCGAACCTACCAAAGATGAAAGCAAAGGAAGGAATCAAACCGAGGTTAGAAATCCTTTAGAAATGCTTCCTGAAGTATTAACTCCAACAACTATGAAGCAGGGTTATGATGCTGCTACAGGTTTAGTTGATGGAAAGTCAGATAATGCTTTTAGAGATCTACAGGCAAACATTGTAGATTTTGTTGATAATACTTTTCAAGGAGATCAAAGAACTAAAGAAGAAATATTAGAAACAAGAGATCAATTAACTGGACAAGGAGTTGTTGATAGACAACAAACTCAAGAACAACTTAGCAGTGGTCCAACTGCAATTTCAGAAACTCTTGGTGTACCTATTGGAGCTGCACTTGGAAACCTTGAAGCTGGATTTGAGATAGCAGAACTTGGTGGAGATTTCACCAGGTATTTTTTTAATTTAGGAAATGTTGATCCAACACAAAAACCTTTTGGAAGTAAATATGAATGGGCTCAATGGGATTTAGGTAGAAATCAATTTGGAGCAAAGTCTGGAGTTGGAAAATTCGCCCAGGGTTTACTTCAGTTTGCAGGTCTTTTAAAAGCTACAGGAGGTCTAAAAGGTCTTCAAGGTACAAAAGCAGCTGCTAGAAAAATTCCTGGACAATATTCTCAACCAACTTCAAAAGTACTTTCTAGATATTGGAGTAAAGCAACTACAGCACAAAAATTTGGTTTAACAGCAAGAGGTGGATTCATTGGAGGAAAAGCTGGAATTCCAGCGGATGTAATAACTACTATTACTGAACCTGAGCAATCTAATTTAACTAATTTAATACAAGATGCTGTTCCAGAACTAGAAGATTCTTGGCTTACTGCCTTAAGTGTTGATGACGATGATTCGATGGGATTAGCAGTTGTTAAAACTACACTAGAAGGATTTGGACTTGGATACGCTGCTGACGCTGCTGGAGTTGTTCTTGTAGGTAAAAGAGTATTCAATGGATTACTTAAAGAGGGTGTTGATAAAACTAAAGCTACAAAAATAGCTTTATCTGAAGCAAAAATATCTCAAAGCAACCTTGAACCAAATACTTTAGAAACTCCAATAGTTCCTATGAAGGAATTATTAGAACCTTCAGAAACAA
>MDTC01168066.1_pt1 | contig 10293 bp, 13 predicted proteins | sample 811181 | NCBI WGS metagenome assembly MDTC01 (sample SAMN05326644, study PRJNA326480) | marine metagenome | isolation source: seawater | place: Pacific Ocean: North | collected 2011
ATAAAGAAGGTTGGAATGACCCGAAATATGATAAGCCATTTGTGACTCGTTTTTGGTTCAATGATGATAATAAATTTGACAAGATGATGGCCGACCCTTCAAATTTTGATGATAATGGTAGAATCATTGAGGAAAATTTTTATAGAGAATTTGATAGTCCTGATTCAAGAGCAGATTATGCCTATCATGTATGTGCAGAATCTTCTGCTGAAATAGTGAGACAATCTTGTAAAAAAACTAAATTGATAGAAGAAGAAATTGATAGTTTACCTAGTGGTTTTGATTTGTATATCGATGCAACAGGATTTAGTAGAAAGTTCGTAAAAGATTTTACTAAAATGAAAATATCAGATTATCATTATGTAGACCAGGCTTGGGTCTGTCCTATGGAAAAATCTTCTAATGATGCTGATGTTACAAAATCAATAGCACGAAAATATGGTTGGACGTTTGAAGTAAATCTTCAAAATCGTGTTGGCATGGGATATATTCATTCATCTAAACATGTTTCAAAAGAAAATGCACTTGATGAATTTAGAGAAATTTATAAAAAACTTAATAGAAAACCTTTGTTAAAACACGAGAGATTTATAAAATGGAATCCAATGATTTTACAGAATCCATGGTCTGATAATGTAGTAGCCATTGGTACTTCCGCAGGTTTTGTGGACCCATTAGAAGCAACCTCTTTATTTATGACTCAAAGTGGTATTACGCAATTAGTAAATACGATTAAACGAGGTTATAGCAAAAAATCTTACAATCGAGTTATGAGAAGAATTTGGAATGACGGACTACGTTTTCAATTAGCACATTACACGTTAAGTAGTAGGAAAGACACTCAATTTTGGATAGATTCTCAAAAAGGTGCTGATGAAAAATTTATATGGAATAATTATCAGAAATATACTGGTTCTTATCAATGGATATTTCCTGATGGGGTATGGGCCCAGATGGGAATATATTTAAACAGAATGGACCATTATGCTCCTAAACTTTAATCATCTAAAAGAGGCAAATTCAGATTATTGGCATCACTTTAAATATTCTGGATTATGTACATTATATGCAGGTGCAGTTTTTTTGATAGGAATTGTTCATACTATTTTTCCATTTGTCGGTGATTGGTATGCCATCAAATTAACTAAAAAAATTGTTGAGACAACTGATGAGCAGTTTAAACATTGAATATTTTAAATATGATAACGAAAAATTTAATTTCAAAGAATTGTTTGAGAATTTTTTCGAATGTGATTTGACGAGATTGCATGAAAAATTTAATATAGAAAAAAAATTTTATGATGTTACTGCTGGAATAGATAATATTTCGGTTGTAGAGGATGCATATAAAAATGTCATAAATACAAATCATTTTAAAAACAAATGGTTCTCATTTATAAATTCAATAGTCAAACCGTATTTCAATAATGAAAAAATTCTTATTCAAAAATTACCATCCATTAATATTATACCATCCGAATGTGAAGTAAAATATGTACATGAAACAGTCAATGGTTATAATTTTCATTTAGACTCCTATCAACCATTCTATCATCCAATATTTGAAGAAAACTTTTGGATGCCTATGACAAAAACTGATGAGTTGAATGATTTGTATTTTATCGATAATCATCAGAAAAAACGAGTTGATGCAAAACTTGACGAAATTTTTAGGTTTGGTAATAATGTTGTTCACGGTAATATGTTGAAAAATAAATCTAAGAACACAAGAATGTCTATGGATTTTAAGGCTCTTCTATTATCAAATTATGACGAAAAACTTATTTCGAATAAAAAAATAATAAAAAGAGGTAAAGAATACAAACAAAAAGATTGGTATAGCACAAAACATTATTATATGGAAGTATGATTGTAACAAATAGTGTAATAAAAGTAAAACGAGAGTTTAAAACTAAAAATGAAATAAAGGAATATCTTTATAGTTTCATAGGAAATCATTCTTTTAGACAATATAATCAAAAAATTGCTAATGATTATGGTGAGAATTTATTTTCTATGACATTCGTTCCTCCTGATACAGTTGTTTTAACGCAAAGGTATCCTACTTATGAAACATATTATGATTCATTACCATTAAGAAACGAAATTATAAGATTTATGACTAATAAAGATATTATTGAATATTATAAACCAAGTGAACCTATAGAGGTTGAAGATGATTGATTGTTTAGATTACAAGGAAGAAACGGAGGATATAATAAGAAAATTTCAAAGAAAAGAAGATTTTGTTTATTACACTTCTGGTTCAACTGGAAAACCTAAAAAAATCGTTCATTCTTATAAACTAATGTTACAAGTTGCTGAAGAAAATTGTCGATATAATGATTACAAAAAAGATGATTTGATTGTGAATGCATCTTTACCGGCCGCATCTATAGGTTATCCTGTTCTTTCGGTTTTACCTGCACTGATTACAAATTGCAATTTAAAAGTAAGAGCATTTAATCCATATGAATATCTTAATGAAATAAAAAATGCTACTCACGCATTTATATTACCTTCTGTTTATCGAGTATTGAAAAAAACTGATAAATGGAAAAATTTTGATTTTACAGGCATGACAATATCTTCAGGTGCTGATATTGTTCCGGATGGGATTAAAGAAGACGTATTATCTAAAGGTGCTAAAAAGTTTCATCATTTATATGGTTCTACAGAGGTTCCTCCTGCAATATCAAATTCAGAAGATGAGAGGCAAATAGGTCAAAATTTATCACCTTTAATTGACCACCATGTAAAAGATAATGAATTATTCGTTAAATGGAAAGAACAGAAAACATTTTGGCAATCGGGTGATTTGGTCGATGATGAGTTAAGAGTGATTGGTAGAAAGAAAAATATTTTAGCATTAAATTGTTCTAGAATTCAACCAGAGATAATAGAAAGATATGTATTAGACAATACAAATGTTAATAGATGCATGTTAGCAATTATGAAAGATAAGGTATGGATGTTTTTTGACGGTGACGAAAATGAAGTAAATGTCAAAACAAGAGTAAAAGAATGGTATAAAGATTCAACTGTTAATGTAAAAAAAGTAGAAAAAATAAAAGTCAACAAAATGAATAAATTGATTAGAACGGAAAAATATATATGAAAATTTGTATGACCGGTGGATATGATTATGAAAAAATTTTGAAGAATTTTTATGAAGACGTATTTATTTTTTCAAAAAGAGATGGTATTAATATTTCAAAAATTGATGATAGAAAAAAAATTGTTGAACAGAGTTTGAAATATGATATCTTTATTAATCATGCATATAATATTGAATTTACAGATGACGGAGTAAATGCATATTTTTATCAGATTGATTTGCTGAACGAATTAATTTTAAATTGGAAAAAGCAAGAAAAAAATGGCTTTATAATAAACACTGGTAGTAATATGGTGTCTAAAAGGTTAGGAAAAGATTATGAATATCCAGATTCACAATATATATCATCAAAAAAATTATTACAAGATTTATGTCTAAATGCACAAGAAATGCATAAAAGTAAAGAGATAAATTTTAAAGTATCAATTTTAAACGTGCCAGGACTAACAAAAATAGGTGGTTCATTTACTGAAACGGATTTCGTGAATTCTGTTAATTTTATAGTAAACAATAATCAAAATGTGAATAGAATAGATTTTAATTGATGATATCGTACAGAGAATTTCGTTTTACAGATTTTAAAACAATCAAAAATCTTTTAAATTCATCAAAAAATAGAAGGATGAGTTACGATATAAATTATTTAAACATTGAAAAAATGTTAAAATGCATTCTTTTTTTTAATGATAATAATTTAGCAATGTTATCTGGTATTGATAATATAAGTGAATTTGTTCCTAACACATTTAGAATTTTGACGAGAGCAATAACTACGAAATATAGTCCTAAATGTTGGGGACCAACAATTGAAGAAAAATTCTTTTCAAATATTATGGCAGGAATATCTGTAGAATACTGTGAAAAAATTGATGACAATAAGAATATTGTTATTACGACAAATGAAAATTCACGAATTTCGAATGTTATGATGAGACAAAAAAAAGATTGGATGTCTTATCGTGATGTAAAAATGATTTATGGTGTTCCTCAAATAATATGGAATATTAATTTAGAAAAATGTAAAAATATGACCAATAAGTGGAAGGAAAAATTATGCATGGATTTTTAATGAATGTTTCGTATGTCGGCCAAGAACGTAAAGAAATAAAAACATTAGATGATTTTCATTCGATTGTTGAGAATAGTAGAAAAAATGAATGGCTCACCGATTTAAGACCAATAAACAAATTTCAATATTTTGACGAAGATTTGAGAGAGAGTAATGTTTTTTGTCTTTTTGATAATGATAGTTATATTGAAGACATTTTTGTGAAATACGTAAATAAATACTCTGATAAATCTTTTCCAGATTTACTATTTAAAAGAAACTTTGGAAAAAATTTTAAAGCAAATTTAAGAGCAATTCAAAATTTTGATAGTGAATTACTATCCTTAATAAGAACCTGTTTAGTATTAAATGCGAACAAAGTATCGAATATTAATGCTATCAATGATATGTTAAATTATTTTGAAGACAATAATATAAACGATATCTTTACCATTAAACCTGAAAGATTTACGTATTTGGAATGGGAAAGACATTTATATCATACATATGGTATGGGGTTGAATGACTATTATAATAATGAAGACCAATCATATTTTAAAATGATAGAACCTATATTAAGGTCGGAAATAGAAAAAATAAAAACAAAAAAACTTGAAAATAATCCTTTTTTGAGAATGAAAAATATTACAGAACTTAAAATGGAATATTTTGAATAAAAAATATTTTTGCTCATCCCCTTTTACTAGAATGACCAGGTCTCCTAATGGAGATTTACGAACCTGCGTATATCACCCTCCTTTAAAAAATAATTACAAAACTATTAAAGATGCTTTTCTGAGCGATGAAATGGAAATCATTCGTCAAGAAATGAGAGATGGAAAAAGAAGACCTGAATGTGAATGGTGTTATTTTTATGATGAATCGAATCAATATTCATGCCGACAAGATATTAATGAAAGATATCCTGAACCTCCATCGACAAAATTAAGAGAATTAGATTTTGCGGCTTCTAATAAGTGCAATTTTATATGTGTGACATGTGACGAATCGGCCTCCTCTCGATGGGAAGAAAGAAATAAGGAATTTAAATTCATAGATAATCAAATTGTACACAAGCTACCAATAGAGTTAAGGGACATCGAACATTTGGAGCAATTGACAATTATGGGCGGTGAACCTACAATAGAACCATATTACGATGATGATTTTTGGGATTTTATTGAAGATAAGACAGACGAAAATACATGGTTTCAAATGGTTACAAACTGTTCATCATATCCGTCAGAAAGGTGGATTAAATTTTTAAGAAATTTGAAAAATGTTTGCATAGGAATTTCATTAGATGGGATTGGAGAAGTAGGTGAATTTTGCCGATTGGGTTGGAAAGAAAGAGTATGGAGACGAAATTTTTTAAAATGGTTAGATTTTTTTTCTGCAAGAGAATATGATAAAAATTCTAGACATGAGGGTCCATGGATAAATTTTGTGGTCACTAATTACAATGTTTTAAATCTATACGACACTCTTGAATATATTAATAAATTTCATATGAGAGAAAGAGTTATGTTAACCGTTGCATTTGAGCCTAATTATCTATGTCCTGCATATTTACCAAATAAATATAAAGAAGTTATAAAAAAATCTAAATTTTATGATGAAAATCATGAGAAATTTATTTTAGATGTTTTGCAAAAAGGAAATGAATCCGAAGAGATTTATGCTAAATTCAAACAATATACAAAATATCTTAATACCTTTGTGCAGGTTCCTGATAAATGCTTAACATTCACATAGAAAAAAAGGAGAAATATGAAATGTGTTTTATTTGAATTGAGCTATTTAAAAGATGATTCTAGAGTTTGGTCCAATGCAAAAGAATTTTTGGACTTTACAATCAGTGAGGAAACACCAACGGCACCGTATTCGGATGCGCCTTCTTTTATTACTCAAAATCAAATTGAAGATAGTCTTGTTACTTTTTGTTTTACAAATGATACTAAAATAAATTTATTATTTTTTTGGGAAAACTGTTCTTATAACTTGTCAGACATGAATGAACAAAGTGATACTTTTAATTTTTTTCATGAATTTGCTCTGAAATGGAAAACGGAAAATTCCGATGTATCTATGAGGTCGAGAAAAATTTCTAATTTTGACACATTGTATAAACGTTTATACTCAACTATCTGGGCTTCGTATAACCCAGTTACAGATTTTAATTTAGATTCTGATGCAATAATTAGTAATTCTCTATATCAAAATGTTGGTATAGCAGAAGGACAACCGATAATAGATTTTTATGATACGTTTTTGACGAATAATACTGATGACCCTGTCGAAATGAATACTATACAAAACAATATTATTTACAATGATTTATCAGAATTGGATACGAGTTATGATGAAATTAATGATTATAAAATTATGATTTGCGGATGTCATTCATATAAAGACATGGGAGAGGTGCATCACTGTTTTAATGTTGATGATAAGCAAAATTGGAGTTTAATAGAATCTTATGTCAAATCTTTTGTTGAAGATGATAATAATGTTTCTGAATGGTATGCGGAAAATACTTATGTTTTAGAGAACGATACTACAGGTTAATGAATTCAAAAACTTTTTGCATGAGTCCTTTCGTTAGAATGACTCAATGGTGGAATGGTAATTTAAATACCTGCACACATTATAATGAAATGACAGGTGATGGCACCTATCATGAAAAACAAGTCTTTATACCTAGAGACAAATATGATTCTTTGTTAGAGGCTTTTAATGGTGAAGAAATGCAAGATTTGCGTTTCAGAATGATTAATGGTGAATACTTAGATGGTTGTCGTTATTGTTATCATTTAGAATCATTAGGTCTGATGAGTTTAAGACAAAGTATAAATTCTTGCCATGAAAATAAACCAATATCTAATTTAAAAGAAATTGAAATATATCCCTCAAACGAATGCAACTTTCGATGCACGATATGCAATTCAAGCGCCAGTAGTATGTGGGAAAAGGCGCCCTTGCAACAGACAGATGAGAAGCCTAAAAAAACATATTTACTTGATGGTTTAAATGATTTAGATTTAATCACCATATCAGGTGGTGAGCCAATGTTGATGAAGGATTATTCAGGTGATTTTTTTAAAAATAGGTCAGCAAAACTTTTTACTATGGCCACCAATAATTCTATTTTTCCTAAAAATGAGTTTTTTGATTTTGTGAATAGATGCGATGATGTTTTAATTTATTTAAGTCTAGATGGTGTAGGAGATGTTGGCGAGTTTTGTCGTAAAGGTTTAAAAATAAACAGATTCGAAAAAAATTTAAAAAAATGGCAAAATTGGTTTGATAAAAGTAAATTTGAAAGAAATGGAAATCCTAATTACAAATTGAGACCTCCTTTTTTGACGGGTTTGAGAATAATGTTTGTAATGCAAATTTATAATGTATTTAATGTATACGATTCAATGAAATGGGCAGACGAAAATGATATAATTTTGGATTTAAGGAATTGTTATTCACCTGAAAAATTAAACGTGGCTTATCTACCAGATGATATAAAAGAAGATATTAGAAAAGGTCCTTTTTATAACAATGTACATGAAGAGTTTGTAGAAAAAATTTTGAATTCTGACAATTATGATAAACATAGAATGGAAGAATTTATGGAATATACAAAATATTTGATGGTATTAGATGAAATACCTGAAGATGCTCTAAGGATTTACAAAAAATGTTTGGATATAATTTAAGATTAAATGTAAATGATTATGTGTGGAAAAATTCAAAAGAATTATATAATCCAGATAGACAAATAATAATTGATAAATATCGTGACGGATGCACAAGAAATCCTTGTTGCAGGGATATAGTAAATAAAAAAAATAAATTTGAAGACGGCCAGGGTATGTGGCCTTTGCCTATATTTTTAATATGGTCAAATGAAATTTATGTAAATCATGTACTTTGTTTTTTGACAGAAGATGAGGCATATAGATGGTTATTGCAATGGATAAATGAAGAACACAAAAAATTTATGTGCGGAAAATGGAACTTTCCTCACATCCATGTAAAAAATGTTTTTGGTAATGATGTCTCTTCATTTTTACATCCAATATATGATGATGGAGAATTTGTTGATAGAATGACAAACGGTGAGGTTACGAATGAAAATTTTTGGAATGGTGGAACAATGGAGTCATACATTAAACATGAATTTTTTAATACTTGGTCAGTTAATTCTATAGATGATATGAATCATTGGAGTGAAGTGGAAACATATGCTAATACTTTTATAGAATCTTTTTACAATAAATCTTTTCCTGCATATTGGAATATTAAACTGGTGATGAGCAATGAAATTTAAATTTGAAGTGAGAAGTAAAATATACCCTAGTAAAAAATGGGATAATACAGTTGATTTTTGTATTGACCATGACCAGTGGATACCACATAATTATCAGAAAGTTATCTTAGAAATAGCGTCTAATCACGGTGTATATAGAAAGATATCTCTTCTTGATGACAGGCGAGGCATGTTGTTGTATGTGACATTACCCACAAATGTTATTTTTTCAGAGTGGTTATCTAAGCGAATTGATTATTTTCATGAAGTTAAAAATTCTGAAATTGCTGATGACTCTGATGAAATACCTTTCTTTCCAAATTCGTTTCAAAAACACGTATGGAATTTAACGAATTTTACTCCATTAATACCATACGATGTATTTTGGTTTCATGTTTATAAGGCGTTTGAACTTGCTAATAACGAATGTAAATTAAATTTAAGAGCATTTAGTGAACCCGCACAAAAGGCGCACAATGAACTTTATAAGTGAAGAAGATTATGAGAAGTTGCATACACAAAATCTTGTACCGTTGGATATAAACATAAATGTTCAAGATTTTCTTGAAGACATGAGCAAATATGACTCAAACTTTTATCAATGGGGAGATAAATTTACAGACCTTCCGAGATATGGATTGCCTTTAGTCAATGAAAATGGTAGAATGGATAATGAACCTGAACCAGTATGTTGGCCGCTAGACAGATGGAATTTTGTCAATCTAGGTTATAATGATACACCAGAAGATTTTACAATGTTCTACAAAAATGTTCAGAACAATATTGGTACTGAAAAATTGCAATTAGAAACATATTTCACACAACCAACAAGTGCTTTAAATATGAAATCATTAGAACCATTAAATGATATCAAACCATATATGGTGAGAAGTTGTATTCTTAAATGGCATACAAAAGCACATTTCAAACCACATTACGATACATGGCATCCAGTCAAATGGTTGCGACTTTGGGGCACAACAAATCCTGACGGCATGTATCTTAGGTTTAAGTCAGAAGACACGACTGATGGTTTTTGCAATTGGAATGAAACAACTCAAGAACATGAAATATATGTCGCTGAAGAAAATATAGAAGCAGGTAGATTATATTTAATCAATACTTTGAAGTGGCACGATGCTTTTGCATATCAAGATAATGTCTTTCAATTTTTTATAGCACTCAATGTAGATTCTTATGAACACATTTTGCATGGCACCATTTAGAAGAATGACAGGTGGTCCTGAAGGGACTTATCGTACATGTTGCTATCATCCTCCTATCAAAAAAAGATACACCAATGTTCTGGATGCTTTTTATGGTGAAGAAATGAAAAGATTGAGAAAAAGAATGTTGAATGGTGAACGTATAGATGAGTGTGAATCTTGCTATTACTATGATTCGATTGGTGAATTATCACAGAGACAAGTTATGAATCAAGAGCATGAATATAGTGATAATTTTTTTCTTGAGGGTCTTGAGATATCTTTTGATAATAAATGTAATTTTGCTTGTGTGACATGTAAACCAGAATCAAGTACAGTTTGGGAAGAACGTGAAGGTAAAGTAGATAAAATAAAACCTAATTATGATGGTGTAGATTTTAGTAAATTAAAACATCTATCTTTTACTGGTGGCGAACCTACGATTCAGAAAGAATTTTCTCCTGAATTTTTTAGTATGCTTGATGGTCAAGTAAATCATGATACCATGTTTTTTTCAATGAATACGAATTGTTCCAGGTTTGTGCATAAGCCATGGCAGAACTTTGTTAAAAAATTAAAACGTGTCATGATTATGGCAAGTATTGATGGTATTGGACCA
>MDTC01170737.1_pt1 | contig 10291 bp, 7 predicted proteins | sample 811181 | NCBI WGS metagenome assembly MDTC01 (sample SAMN05326644, study PRJNA326480) | marine metagenome | isolation source: seawater | place: Pacific Ocean: North | collected 2011
AGGTGGCCAAGGTTGAGCAGGCCGTTTTACAAGGCTGGTATTGGGAGAACCCAAGTACCTGTAAGATGCAAAATGATTGGTGTGCAGAATGGATTGCTCAAGATCCAGAAAAATTTATCGGTTTTGTAAGTATTCACTCAGAGTTGGAACGCCCATTGGATGAATTAAAAAAAAGACATGATCAAGGATTTTTAGGAATCGGGGAGTGCCATCCTTGGGCTCAAGGCTCAAATATTCGCACTGAAAAGTGGATGAAACAAATGGAATTTGCATGCCAGGCGAAATGGCCGGTAACTTTCCATGTCACTGAACCTGTGGGTCATGACTACCCTGGAAAAGTCCCCACCCCATTTGAAGATTTCCTCTGGCTTGCTCAAAAATTACCTGAACTCCAAATCATTCTGGCTCATGCTGGAGGACTTTTTCCATTTTATGAATTGAATCCACAAATTCGTCCTCTTTTCAAAAATTTTTATTACGACTTAGCAGCCTGTCCTCTCCTTTACGAACCAACTCTATATCGAAAACTGATCGAAGTCGTTGGGCATGAAAAAATTCTATGGGGAACAGATTACCCTCTACGTATTTTCCCTTCATCTCAGAAAGTCCCTGATTTCCTAACCTTCAAAACTTTGCTAATTGAGGAGGCTCACTTGACCGAGTCAGAAGAATGCGCAATATTTGGCCAAAATTTAATTTCTCTTTTACCGTGCTGATTAAATTAACAAATGTTATCCCTTCCCCCCTTCCTTCAACGCATGTGGAATTATCTGATATTTGGGATACGGCACTTGAATTTAAAACTCAATCCTCAACTCTAATATCCGCCCAGTCAGGAATGGGGAAATCAACCTTACTGCATTTAATTTACGGGCTACGGGAAGATTATGCAGGCTCTATTCATATTGATAGTAAAAATATCAGGGAATTAAGTCGCGAGGCATGGGAAAATCTACGGAGAGAAAATATATCTTTGGTTTTTCAAGACCTTCGACTTTTCTCTCATTTAACTGCCAAAGAAAACCTCGACCTAATTCCAATAAGTAACCCAAACTGTCCATCTGCTGAGAAAATGGCTGAACGACTGGGGATGAATAAATTCCTTGATCAATCAATATGTACCCTCTCACACGGACAAAGACAGCGAATTGCGATCATTCGAGCACTACAAAAGCCCTTTTCGATACTTTTACTTGATGAGCCTTTCAGTCATTTGGATGACCAGAACAAGGAACGGGCATCCCTCTTAATTCAGGAAGTCGTCGATCATAATCAGGCAAGCGTAATTCTATCATCTCTGGGAGATGCTCCTCTTTTTCAATTCGAAAGGAGCTTGTCTCTGTAATGAATCTTTTTCCGCAAAAAACGCTTCGGTCATGCCTTCAGGTTGCCGGTCCAAAGAAGGAACTGATTATTGCATCCTTGGGATGCCTGGTAGGCACTACACTTCTATTACTGGCCGTACAGTTTTATCAAGACGCGAGTAACTATTTACGAGAGAATGAAGGGCCAAAAAACTATTTTACCATAAATAAAAAAATAGAGGGTGGCGTCTTGGTTAACTTAGGTAAAAAAGACAAATCATTCTCTCAGGAAGAATTAAGTGCTATCAGGCAGCTCGAAGGTGTTAAACGAATTGGTGGATTTGTTAGAAATAAATTCCCTCTTACTTTATATATTTGGCCAGCAGGAAAGGTTGGTTGGGGGGCTGCAGCGAAAACTGACCTGTTTTTTGAATCCATTCCCGACGAATTTTTAGATTTTGTACCTCTTGACTGGGATTGGGAGGAAAATGAATCTGTAGTGCCCATTATGGTTCCCAAATTTTATTTGGACTTGTGGAATTTTGGCCTTGCCCCCTCCAGAGTTGAATACCCCCCCCTATCCACTGAAGCGGCCAAAGGAATGCCTATCGAAATCTTCATTGGAAATGATAAGCAAACCACACTCAGCGGTCGCTTTGTCGCATTCAGTAAGAGAATAAACAGTGTGTTGGTTCCAGCTAATTTTCTCGAATGGGCAAATCAGAAATTTGGAGAACCAGACAATGGAGATTTTTATTCTCTTTGGAAAAACGGTACAATCACCGGCCCCCCCTTGACTCGTAAAGATCTCTTGGAGATGAAAGAACAACCTTCTTTTAAATCATGGGAAATTTCTCCTCTCGGAAGTCCAGCCGACCGCTCCTCGATTGAAACTATCCTAGAATTACAGTCCAAAACTGTTCAGCCTTCTCGAATTATCTTGGAAATCGCTGCGAATCCCAGCCCGCAACTTCTTAAATTTATTGAAGATCAGGATTATGAGCTCAACCGGGAGTTCCCGGAACAGGATTTAATCAAGAAAGTACTTAGGGCACTTGTTATCGGTATGGTAGGGATTGGCGGTTTTTTGTCCCTGCTCTCAATCGCAACTTTTGCATCAAGTTTTCGCTTAGTAGTTGCTAAAGCTTCTGAGTATGCACGAAATCTTTTATTACTTGGGTTCTCCACTCATCAAATTTCCTCGGTCTTTTTTCTGCGGTTTATGCGGATGTTTCTTTTGATTCTGTTGTTTTCGTTAGTAGGCGGATACACTTTAAAATATTTCTTAGCCAAACAAGTCCAAGAACTTGGTGTTCACTTAGAACCTGGCTTGTCTGTTTTATCAGTCGGGTCGCTTATCTTTTATGGAATGCTTTTCTTGGTGATCAATAAAAGAGTCATTCGCAAATCCGTGGAAGAATTGAGATAGAGTGAGAAACTATTCCTTTAGTTTTTAAATTTAAACTTACTGAATTTTCATAACTAAAGTTTCATCTTTTACAGAAAAAGTTACCATACTTCTCTCTTTTACTTCACCTGCAACCAAAGCACGGGCAAGTTGGGTTTCGACTTGCTTTTGCAGAAATCGCTTCAGTGGACGTGCTCCGTATGTAGGATCATAGCCTTTTTCCCCAATCCATTTCTTTGCAGAAGGGGTGAAATCAATGGTCACCTTACGGTCCTCAAGCCTTTTATTCAGCCCAGCAAGCAAAAGATCCACGATCTCAGTAATTTCCTCAAGAGAAAGAGGTTTGAAAAGTACGGTATCATCAATCCGATTAAGAAATTCTGGACGGAAATGGTCTCGAAGGTCAGCCATTACGGACTCACGCGCAGATTCAGAAATTTCGTTTTCTACCAAATTATCCTGCAAGTATCGGCTTCCTACATTCGAGGTCATGATCACAACCACATTCTTAAAGTCCACCGTTCTCCCCTGTGAATCCGTAAGCCGTCCGTCATCCATCAACTGAAGCAAAACATTAAAAACATCGGGATGTGCTTTTTCGATTTCATCGAAAAGAATGACGGAATATGGTTTCCTACGGATTGCTTCTGTGAGTTGACCGCCCTCTTCATAACCAACATATCCGGGAGGTGCACCAATTAAGCGGGCCACAGAGTGCTTTTCCATGTATTCAGACATATCGATCCGCACAACATTATTTTCGTTATCAAACAAACTCTCAGCTAAGGTCTTGGCAAGCTCAGTTTTACCGACTCCAGTCGGTCCTAGAAAGAGAAAAGAACCGATCGGACGATTCGGATCCTTAATGCCTGCCCTTGCCCGCATGATCGCTTCAGATACTGCATCCACCGCTTCGTTTTGCCCGATCACACGCTCATGTAAAATACTTTGCAATCTAAGAATTTTTTCCCGCTCTCCCTCAATCAGCTTGCTCACGGGCACACCAGTCCATCGTGCCACAATATCAGCAATCTCTTCTGCCGTTACCTCTTCCTTAAGAATTGAATCCTCTTTTTTATCGGCATTTTCAAGAGCGTCTAACTCTGCCTCCAAGGTTGGAAGTTTTCCGTGTTTAAGCTCAGCAACCAAATTCAGATCATATGCTCGTTCTGCCCGTTCCATATCTGCCCGCATGGTTTCGATCTTTTCGCGCAGCACACGAACATCATCAATACCCTTACGTTCATTTTCCCAACGGTGTTTGATGGTTTCCATCTTATCACGGGTATTGCCCAGTTCTTTGCGAAGAAGATCGAGTCGGTCTTTACTCGCTTTATCCTTTTCCTGTTTCAGGGCTGTTTCTTCAATTTCGAGTTGAAGAACACGCCTACTAATTTCGTCAAGTTCCGCAGGCATACTATCCAATTCCGTCCTAATCATAGCACAGGCCTCATCCACTAAATCAATTGCCTTATCGGGAAGAAAACGATCAGAAATATAGCGATTGGAAAGAACTGCTGCATTCACCAAGGCCTCATCTCTGATGTTTACCCCATGGTGAATTTCAAAGCGTTCCCGTAAACCACGAAGAATGGAAATGGTATCATCGACATTGGGTTGATCAACCAAAACGGTTTGAAATCGTCGTTCAAGAGCAGCATCCTTCTCAATATTCTGCCGATATTCATTAAGCGTGGTCGCTCCAATACAATGGAGTTCTCCACGGGCAAGCATGGGTTTCAACATATTGCCAGCGTCGATCGCACCTTCCGCTTTTCCAGCACCTACAATCGTATGCATTTCATCAATAAAAAGTACAATTCGACCTTCTGCTTTACTAACCTCTGAGAGGACCGCCTTCAGGCGTTCCTCAAACTCTCCACGAAATTTAGCACCTGCGAGAAGGGAGCCCATTTCGAGGGTGAAGATCGTCTTATCCTTCAATCCTTCAGGTACATCGCCCCGAACAATTCGTTGTGCAAGACCTTCAACAATTGCGGTTTTACCAACACCAGGTTCACCGATCAAAACAGGATTGTTCTTAGTCTTACGTGAAAGAATCCGAATAACTCTACGAATTTCTGTGTCACGACCGATGACCGGATCCAATTTTCCTGACTTGGCCTGCTCAACCAAATCAATTCCGTATTTCTTCAAAGCTCGAAATGAATTTTCGGGGGTTTTAGATGTGACCTTTTGACCGCCTCTTAATGTCTTTAAGGTTTCTATTATCTTTTTTTCTGTAAGTTCAAAATTTTTAAGAAACTGTTTGAATGAAGATGGCTTTCCTACCCCAGCCAACCCAAGCAACAAGTGTTCAGTGCTTACATAATCATCCTGCATATCCCGAGAAAGGTGCTGACCTTTTTCAACAGCTTCTGTTAAGGGTGCCGAAGCGTAGGATCTCGCAGTGTTCACATCCCCTGCAATTTTAGGAAGATTTTTAAGCTCTCTTTGAAGGGCAAGCTGAACCGGGGCAGTACCTACTCCCATATCCTCCATTAACGCCGGAACAATACCATTTTCCTGAGCCATGAGGGCTGCAAGCAAATGCCAGACTTCCACTTCTTGTTGTCCATTGCGCTTGGCAACTTCTGCCATTTCCTGAATCGCAGAAATTCCAAGCTCGGTAAATTTTTCAGGATCAATGTTCATAAATTGAAGTTTTGCATTTTTCGTACCGAAACAAATTTCTTTTTCCTTACAGTTCTTAAGCTAAATCCATACACCAAGAGAAAATTAGATTAAAAAAAGGTGACAGCTTACACAAGCATCGAGACATAGTGTGCCATTTTGTCACTAAATCCTTGCCTGGTAATTTCGTTGCAGAACAAAAAACTTCTTTTCAATAGATTTTTTATATGCTTCGCTTGTGTCAACTCTTACTTAAACCCTTTCTCGAGCCCTTTTTTGCACGAGATAAAAAGATATACTCTCATGAAAATACTATGCATTCTGTACGATGATCCACAAAGCGGCATGCCTTCTAGGTATGCGAAAGAAAGCATTCCAAAATTAGAACAATACCCGGATGGCATGTCCCTACCCAGCCCCAAAGCCATTGATTTTACTCCCGGAGAGTTACTCGGATGCGTTTCCGGGGAACTTGGCCTAAGAAAATTTTTAGAAGAAGGAGGGCACACGCTGGTCGTCACCTCTGACAAGGACGGTAATGGATGCGAAGCTGACCGTGAACTAGTTGAGGCAGACATCGTAATTTCCCAACCTTTCTTTCCTTATTACCTCACCCGTGAAAAGATTGAAACCGCTCCTAATTTGAAACTGGCAATTACAGCAGGTATCGGATCCGATCATGTCGATCTGCAGGCAGCCATGGATAACCAAGTTGATGTTGTTGAAGTTACCTACTGCAATTCCCGTTCAGTTGCAGAACATGTTGTTATGATGATTCTTTCACTAGTTAGAGACTATCACAATCAACATCGGATCGTTAATGAAGGTGGCTGGAATATTGCAGACGCAGTTCAGCGTTCTTATGATGTAGAAGGTATGCATGTAGGTACGGTTGCAGCTGGGCGCATCGGATTAGATGTTCTACGAAAAATGAAACCTTTTGATGTGCACATGCATTACTTTGATCGTCATCGATTGCCGGAAAGCATTGAGCAAGAACTTAATTTAATTCACCATGAATCCGTTGAGTCTCTTGTATCTGTTTGTGATGTGGTAACGATTAACTGCCCTCTTCACCCAGAAACTGAGCATTTATTTGATGATGAACTAATTGGAAAAATGAAACGCGGAACCTATATCGTGAACACAGCAAGAGGAAAAATTTGTGATCGTGAGGCGATCGCTAGGGCTCTTGAATCTGGTCAACTCAGTGGTTATGCTGGGGATGTTTGGTTTCCTCAACCAGCACCAAATGATCATGTTTGGCGAAGCATGCCCAATCATGGCATGACCCCTCACACTTCCGGAACATCACTTTCTGCTCAAGCCAGATATGCTGCTGGAGTCCGTGAAATTTTGGAATGCTTTTTCGATGGCTCAGCCATTCGGGATCCATATTTAATCGTGAAAGATGGTGAACTTGCAGGCATGGGAGCCCACTCCTACTCCAAAGGAACCGCGACTAGTGGGTCGGAAGAAGCAGTCGAATACAAAAAATAATCCAATCTTCCAGCAGGTTTTTAATTAGGTGAAAGTGATTTGAACACTATTTTACAAAAAATACGGTCAATTGAAACTTAGTGAACGCATAAATTTTATTGATCAAAAGCTTGGTGAGCTTTATCCGAATCCAGCCATTCCGCTGGATCACACAGACCCGTATACTTTGTTAATTGCTGTTCTGCTTTCTGCTCAATGCACGGATGCACGAGTAAACTTGGTTACCCCAGCTCTATTCAGCATGGCTGACAATCCCCAATCAATGGCGAAGAAATCAATTGAAGCGATCAATAAAATTGTTCGACCCTGCGGACTTGCCCCCAAAAAAGCCAAGGCAATCAATGAGCTTTCAAAGATTCTTATTGCACAGTATCACGGGCTTGTACCAAAGACCTTTGAAGATTTGGAAAAACTCCCTGGCGTTGGCCACAAGACAGCTTCAGTAGTTATGGCTCAAGCATTTGATCATCCTGCTTTTCCTGTGGACACTCATATTCATCGACTCGCCCAGAGGTGGAAACTAACCAATGGAAAAAATGTTTCTCAAACTGAAAAGGACTTAAAAAGGCATTTCCCTAAAGAGCGTTGGAACAAATTACATTTACAAATTATTTATTATGCCCGGGAACATTGCCCGGCACACTTGTGCCATGGATTGTCATGTTTAATTTGTAAAACTTGTTTTCCAAAAAGAAGAAAAAAAATCTTATCCCAGAAAGCTTAGCCAGAATTAACAAATACTTTGGGCCGGGCACTCTTTAGCCTTCCAATCTCAGTATCGCCCAATCCAGAATCGAAAAGGTAAATCTCTCGAAGAGATTCCAAGGAAATCAATGAATCGATCACGGACGCTTCTAGCTTTACTCTAATTAAATTTAAATATTCTAACTTTTTAGAATCTTTAAGTTTCGCGATGCCGGAAGCATCAATCCCATCGGTGCCTTCAAGGAAGAGTTTTTTCAGATTAGGCATTTTTGCAATATGATCAATGCCTGCATTGCTTACCTGTGAATCAGTCAAGTCAAGTGATATGATATGTGGGGCGATAATTAGTAGCTTTTCCAAGTCTTCGTCTTTCATGGCTAATTCAGGATCAACGGATGAAATAACCTGAAGGCCTTTTTCGGCTACCATGGGCAATATACGGATACCTGAAGACCGCAAAGTATTCCACGCATCTTCACTCAGCATAATTTCATTAGGACTTTTGGATTCAGTGGCAGTCTGTTCAGTAGGGCCCTCTCCTGTAAACTCTTCTATATTCAAGCCAAATCTTGCTAAGATTGGACCCATCTTCGATGGCATCGCAAAATAAGCACCTGCAATTCCTCCTACAGCCAGCAAGAATAAAAAAATAAACACAAAAATAGTTGAAAAGATTTTCGCAATAAAACTTTTCTCCTGAGCGACCATGATAATTTGCCCACCTTTTGCCCTTTTTAACTTTTGTACTTTGGATGCCGCTTTTTTAGTCTTCTTCTTTATCTTTTTATCTTCAGGTTCCTTCTCTTTCGAACCTCTAACATTTGCTTCATTAACCGCTCCATCAATTTCGGGAACCTTTGCCTCTGTTTGTTGAACCTTTTTTTCAGCGGGTTGTGAATCTTTACTTAATAAAAACAGAATTTCAGGAAGAGGCTTCCATTCACTGGTACCTTCGATAAGAGCCAGATCAGAAGCAAGCAATTGATTAGACTCAAGGAATGTCTTTGCTTGTTCTGCTGGATAGGGACCAAAAGTTTGTCCATTTCTTGATATATACAAGTTCATCTAGTAATAATGCTACTATTACAAAAACTCGCTAACCGATTACAATCAGAAAGCCAAAGTTACATGATATTTGGCAAAATCCCCCAAGTACTTCTGGAGGATAACGGCTTTTCTTAAATAAGCCTAAATCCTCTTACGGTAAAGGAGGTAAGGGTGGTAATTCACCAGAAGAATCATCATTACCAATACCAGGAAGAGGAGGAAGCCCTGGAAGAGAATCATCTCCCAACGACATAGGAGGAAGTTCATCACTCGATTCAACGGGAAGACCAGGTAAAGTAGGTAAAACGGCATCTTCTGAAGAATCGTTAGGCAGATCAGTAGACAAGTCGGGTAAAAGTGGTAAATCTGGAGCTGGTGTTTGGTCAGTTGTGGCCGTAGGGAAGGAAGGGGCAGTCTCTTCGGTAGTTGGTATTTCTGGTAAAGAATCATCAATACCGGGAAGTGCAGGCAGTGCAGGTTCAGGCATGTCGACAGCGGTTTCAGCCACCGGAAGTATCTCTACTGGAAGGACCGGGACTTCTGGCACTTCAGGGGATGGAGGAAGTGGATTTGAAAAAGATGGTTCAGGAATTGATTCAACAACAGGCTCAAACTCAGGAAGTTCAGCAGGAGATGGAGTAAAATCAATATTTTCTGTGACTGCTTCGGGAACAGGGAAAACTTCAGGCTGGTATTCGTTGGTATCTGCAGAATTTTCAACAGCAGCAGGCGTTTCTTTTATATTAGAAACACTGGAAGCTTTTTTGATCGGTGTTCCGTCGGATCTCCATGTTGCTTCTTCACCATGCCTAACACCCTCAGAATATGCCCTGACATACATTTTTTGCCCATTGGGCCACCATCTGGTGACTGTTCCATTCCACTTCCCATCTGTATAATTTCTCTCGTACATTTTAACCCCATTGGAAAACCAGCGAGTACTAGGCCCATCCTTTTTCCCATTTCTCCAACTCTCATCTGCGACCACGAATTTTCCTTCAGGACCATTCTCTGCAGTAATGATTTGACCCGTAAAAGGAGTGTCTGAAAATTTTTGATAAAGTAAACCGTAGCGAGATGTAAAAAATTCATCGTATTCATCCGCACTCACCTGGTAAGCATCCTTGGCCATATCTACTTTCTGCTTGCTAAGGGATGCTTCTTGCGAAGGAGTGGATTTGGTTGGATTAGCACCGACATTTTTTCGATAGCGGTTTTCGCATGACGAGAAAAAAAATATTAGGAATGAAATAAAGGCAAGTAGGGGGTAACGATTCATATTTAAATATTTTGGGAATTTGTAACTTGATGGCAAGAAAGAAGCTTTAGATTTAGTTTTGGATTTTGATTTTGTACTACTAATTTCTTGCCAAATGAATCAAATTCGATCAAATTCGATCTAATTCGATCAAATGCGATCGATTCATTCATTAACTTATTTTACAGCCCGAAGTATGAACTTAGAAAACCTCCTCCTTTCCTTGCCAGCAGCAGGTGTTTTTGCCCTTCTTTTTACATGGTGGAAAACCCAGACTATCAACGCAACCCCAGAGGGTACGGAACGAATGTCTAAAATTGCCCGCAGTATTCAGGAAGGTGCCATGGCATTTCTTCGGGCAGAGTATAGAGTCCTGATTATCTTTGTAGTTGGAGTTGCAGCAATTCTTTATTGGAGTGGATCGCAAAACGAAAA
>MDTC01147908.1_pt1 | contig 10289 bp, 8 predicted proteins | sample 811181 | NCBI WGS metagenome assembly MDTC01 (sample SAMN05326644, study PRJNA326480) | marine metagenome | isolation source: seawater | place: Pacific Ocean: North | collected 2011
AATTGAAGATTGTGCTCATGCTCCGGGAAGTGAATATAACGGTCGAAAGTGTGGGACAATTGGTGATATTGGTTGTTTCAGCTTTTTTTCAAATAAAAATATGACTACGGCGGAAGGCGGAATGATAACAACAAATAATGATGGTCTGGCCAAACAGATTAAATTAATGAGATCACATGGTATGACTGTAATGACTTTAGACAGACACAAAGGTCGTGCTTTCAGTTATGACGTAGTGGCGCTTGGTTATAACTATCGTATTGATGAGATACGGTCGGCAATTGGAATAGTCCAGCTGGAAAAATTAGAAGACGACAATTTAAGGCGTCGTGAATTAGATCAAATGTATAGAGAAAGGCTTGCTGACGTTCGTTGTGTTGAAGTTCCATTTAAGACGAAAGACGGCTCTTCATCACATCATATCTTTCCAGTTTTGTTAGATAAAAAGGTTAATAGGCAGGAATTTATGGAGTTTCTAAAAAACAATGGTATACAATCCAGCATACACTATCCACCTATACATCTATTTGATTATTACTGCCGCAATTTTGGTAATCATAAAGGAATGTTATCCATTACGGAGGAAGTGGCCGAAAGGGAGATAACGCTTCCTTTATACCCATCCATGAGAGATAAAGATGTTCATCGTGTTAGCGATGTTATTGTGAAATATTTCGAGAAAAGGAAGTGATACCATGAATGTTTTGGGAATAGGGGCTCATTTTGACGATCTTGAATTGGGATGTGGTGGAACCCTAATCAAACATGTTAAAGGGGGGGATAACGTTACGATGCTTGTTGTTACGAAATCATCATATAATGATCCTGATGGTAAAATCATTAGAAAACCAGAAGTTGCATATGAGGAAGGAAAGAAAGCAGCAGAGATAATAGGAGCAAGATTGGAATGTTTGAATATTGACACGTTTCTAGTTCCATTCAATGAAGGTTTGACAGGTATTATTAACCGATATATTGACCAACTTAAAATAGATATAGTTTACACTCACTGGGTCCATGATTTACATAGAGATCATCACTATGTTGCCAAAAACACATTAATGGCCGGTCGCCGAGTTCCAAGATTTTTAATGTACAGGAGTAATTATTATGATTCTGAAAAGGTTTTTCAGGGGAATTATTATTCGGACATCACAGATGAAATGGAAGCAAAGATAGAGGTAATCAAGGTGTTTGAGTCAGAGTTGAAAAGAATGGATTATGAATGGATAAAGTTCTTCATGAATCAAAATGCTAATGACGGACAAAAAATCGGGGTTAAATATGCGGAATGTTTCGAAGTCGTGAGGTATTTACTTTGAATGCTCTTTCTCGTGAAGCTATTGTTATAAAATGGAAATGGTTGTAACGATACATCAACCTGATTTTCTCCCCTGGCTTGGGTTTTTTGATCGATGGCAGAAAAGCGATACCTATATTGTTTTGGATGATGTACAGTTTTTACGCCGTGGATGGCATCACAGGGATAAAATTAAGACACAGAACGGAATTAAATGGTTAACGGTACCTGTTCTGAAAAAGAGCCGCTATCACCAGACCATTAAAGAAGTGGAGATTAACAATGAAGAAAACTGGCGTTATAAACACTTGAAAACCATTCAGGCTTCCTATGGAAAAGCCCCTAATTTTGATCTCGTTTATAGTAAATTAAGTGAGATATATAACAGGAATCATGATTTATTGATAAGCTTTAATATGGACTTGCTGAGGTTTTGTTCAGAGATGTTTGGAATTAGTACCCCTGTTGTTTTCGCTTCAGCATTTAACGTTAAAAGTTCTGGCAGCCAGAGATTAGTAGATTTGGTTAAGTCTGTAGAGGGGAAAGAGTACCTGACAGGCAGTGGCTCCAGAGATTACCTGAATGAAACACTATTTAAAGAAGCGGGCATTAATGTTTGTTGGCAGAAATTTGAACATCCTGTTTATAAACAACTTTACGGCGGGTTTGAAAAAATGCTTTCTGCACTTGATCTTCTGATAATGCGAGATGTCGGCGACATTGCAATTAAATAATGAAAACAGTATTCTATGAACAGTTAGAGTGGGATTCGAAGCAGCTTGATTTACAATGTGGACTAATTGATTTTCGAGATATTTCTTCGGATATAAATCAATACAAATTGGCGGATAATCTCGCACAGATTATTAGTGAAAACCAGGATGTAGACTTTATCACAATAAAGTTACCAGGTGATTTGCCAGTAGTTTTAGACTGTTTGTTAAAGAAATCGGTTCGGTTTGTTGATACAGAGTTCATTTACAAATTTGATCACATTTTAGATGTTAAAAATCAACATGATGTAGCCTTTTTTGATTCCTTTGATCCTGACATTTTTATTCCCTTGGCCGATGAAATGATATTTAGCAGATTTTATATGGACGATAATATTCCACTGGAAAAAGCACGAAAACTTTGGTCTGATTCTGTCAGGAATCATTGTATGGGACGCGCAGACAAAATTGCTGTTGTGTATTTACAAACGCAACCTGCAGGTATGGCCACCATTAACTTTGTTAATAATGAAAATATTACTTTGCACATTATTGGAGTGTTGAAACCTTTTCGGGGACATGGTTTAGGCAGTTCTCTGATGTCAAGGATTACCAAAGAATATGGTGACAAATATGAAATTTTCGTAGAAACTCAATCATTGAACAAAAACGCTCGAAAATTATATCGACGTACAGGTTTCTCTTTAGATTCAATGCGGTATATTTTACATGCATGGCCAAAAAAAAATAAATGAAAATTAGGTGCAGTATATAATTGCCGCAAACGTCAGTTTTTGTCACAAGCTAAGAACATGAAACAAAAAGAGGTTAAAATAATAGCTACAGTTGGACCTTCGTCCTACAACAAGTCAATTATTAATAAGATGGATTTGGCAGGAGTGGATATATTACGTGTTAATCTTTCACATACGTGTATTGATGACCTTGAAGGGATTGTCAATCAGCTTAAAGAGTGGACTGAAAAAACTATTTGTATTGATACAGAAGGGGCTCAGATCCGAACAGGAACCATTAGGGATAACAACGTTAAGGTTGATGCCCATGAAGTTGTTGAGTTAGTTGACGCTGGAACTATTGGTGATAAATCACATATACCTTTAACCCTGGAAGAACCCTGGAACATCTTACTGCCCGGAAGTGTGTTAAAGATTGATTTTAACCCTGTCATACTGCAAGTTATTAAAGTAGAAGGAAGAAAGGTAACAGGCAGGATTCTAGAGGGAGGTATTGTAAAGTCTAACAAGGGAGTCGGTCATGATCTGGATGTTCACTTACCGGCATTTACCTCTAAAGATCTTCATGCTTTTAAAATAGCTAAAAGAGTGGGGATTAATACGGTTGCGTTATCATTTGCTTCCTCAGCCAGAGATGTGGTGGATTTAAGAGGATATTTTGATGGAAATGTCGTGGTAATCAGTAAGATTGAAAGTGCTATTGGACTTAGTAATGTTGATGACATCTGTAAAGAAAGTGATGCGATCTTGATTGACCGTGGCGATCTTTCCAGAGATGTGACAATAGAGAAAATTCCTTTTGCCCAGCAATATATTCAGAAGAAGGCAAAAGAGATGAAAACTCCGGTATATGTCGCAACAAATCTTCTGGAAAGTATGGTCAGAAACTATAAACCCACAAGGGCGGAGATAAATGATATTGCATATACACTTTTTTCCGGAGCGGACGGTCTTGTGCTTGCGGCAGAGACGACTATAGGAAATTATCCTGTTGAAAGCGTAAGAATGATTGTCAGGATGATTAATGAAGTTAGGAATAGAGAGCATTCCGGTGATTTAAACTATTTGTGTTCGCTTCCAACAGATAGGATTATTGAGCCACACGGTGGTGAACTAATCCAGAATTATTTAAGAAGTTTTGATAGAAGGTTATTGAAGGATGTACCTTTTATTGAGGTTGATGATGAAATTCTGTCAGATGTCGTGCAAATTGCGGAAGGCACTTTCTCTCCAATTAAGGGGTTTATGACCCAAGAAGAACTTGAATCTGTTCTTTATAAATATCAAATGCCAGATGGAACATCCTGGACTCTTCCCATACTGTTACAGATAGAGGACGATATAGCAAAGAATTTACCTTATAGAGGGACTATTGGTATCAGGAGCAAATCAGATCATAAGTATTATGCGATTATGGAAGTTTCCGATAAGACAAAAATGAACTCACAGGACAAAATTGCTAATGAATGGTTTGGAACGACTGATAGGAATCATCCTGGTGTCTTACAATTCTTTAAACGAGGAGAGTGGTTTATAAGCGGCAAGGTTTTTCTTTTTGAGAAACCTCTGTTTTTTGGAGGCAATTATAGTTTAACACCTTCTCAGACAAGAAATATATTTAATGACTTTGATTGGCATAGAATAGTCGGTTTTCATACAAGGAACGTTATACATAAAGGTCATGAATTTATCCAGATGAAGGCGCTGGAGAACATTAATGCGGAGGCTATCTTTGTCTCTCCGATTGCAGGTAAAAAAAAGAAAGGTGATTTTTCTCTGGAAGCTATTATAACGTGCTATCAAGCAATGATAAAAAACGGATACTATAGACCTTACGGGGTGTTGCTTGGAACCTTCAATACTTATCCGCGTTATAGCGGTCCGCGAGAGGCAGTTTTTACTGCAATCTGTAGGAAGAATTTTGGTTGTAGCCATTTTATTGTCGGAAGAGACCATACCGGTGTTGGAAATTATTATTCTCCGGATGCATCACAAAGATTGTTTGATAAAGTGGACGCAGGCATAGAGATTTTAACTTTTGACAAAGCATATTATTGTGCAGAATGTAAGGATATGACATTCAACTGTTTGCATTCTGGGGATAGTATCAAGGAAATAAGTGGGACACAGATCAGGGAATTTCTGACTAAGAAAGAATCTATCCCTGAATATATTATGCATGATGATATTTCATCGGCTTTAAAAAACCTTTATGTAACAAATTCTGATTCCGTTTTCGAAAGAAACTAAATGTATAAAACTGTTAAGATAGGCTCAAAATCAATTGGTGAAGGCCAGCCCTGTATCGTCATTTCAGAAATTGGAGCAATGTATGAAGATATGGATGGCATGAAAAAAATGATTAAAGCCTCAGTAGATGCCGGGGCAGATGCCGTGAAGATCCAGACCTACAAAGCGGAAACGATAGCACATCCTGATGCAGAATTTGAGTTTGAAGATGGTAGCAGAATGTCACAGCTTGAGTTCTTTAAAAAATATGAGATATCAGAGGATGGTCACAGGGAACTAATGCTCTTCGCAAAAGAGTTGGATACAATATTCTTTTCCACTCCAAGTGATTATGCCGACGTAGATTTTCTTGAGGAGCTTGAAGTCCCAGCTTATAAGACCGGTTCTGACGATCTCACCAATTATCCGTTTCTTGAATATATCGCAAAGAAAAAAAAACCGATGATCGTATCAACTGGTATGTGTACTCTGGGTGAGGTAGAAGAAGCTGTTGGTACAATAATGAGTACGGGGAACGATCAACTTGTCCTTCTTCATTGTACTGTTTCCTATCCTCCAAAGCTGGAGTTTGCAAATTTGAATGTAATAGAGACTCTGAAGCAATCTTTTGATTTTCCAGTAGGTTATTCAAATCACATTGACAATATCTTTGCTCCTGTTATTGCTGTCACCCTTGGGGCCAGTGTGGTTGAAGTTCATTTTACCCTTGATAGAATGCTAAAGAGGCAGGATTATCAGGTGGCTTTTGAACCGGAAGAACTTAAAGCAATGATAGAACAGATCAGGATGATACCGATACTAAAAGGATCCGGAGTAAAGAGTATAAGCGAACCGGAGAGAAAGTGGAGACGTAATGGGCGTAAAAGTCTCATCTCCGCAAGGAGTATGAAAACAGGTGAGAAAATTCAAAGAAAAGATATTAAAATAATGCGACCAGGTACCGGATTCCATGTGCGGGATCTGAATCTATTGGTTGGTCGTACTTTAAAAAAGGATATCAGAGAAAATGAAATTATTCCTTTTGACGCTTTTTAATGGCAGTTTCTGAATCAGCAACAAATGGTACTATTGTTATCCTGCAGACAAGAGCAGCTTCTGAGCGTCTTCCGGGGAAGTATTAAAAGAGTTGCAAGGCATTCCAATGCTTTCACATAGTATACGCCGTTTAAAGAAGGTTGCTAAGGACATGCGCGTGGTAGTTGCTACTTCAGATTTGATTCAAGATGATGCCATAGAAGAACTGGCTAAAAGGGAAAAGACGCCATGTTTCAGGGGGCCGGAGAAGGACGTGTTGGACCGCTTTTACAAAGCGGCAAAAAAATACGAAGCAAAAATAATAATACGTGCAACAGGGGATAATCCTTTGGTGGATCCAGTGGAAGCAGAACGAGTGGTGGATGCCATCGAGTACGGAAACTACCACTACGTTACAGGATTTTGTGAAGTAAATGAGAAAGAACTCCCGGAAGGAGTCGGAGTGGAGGCCTTCTCTTTTGGAGCGTTGGAGCATGCATGGTATAACGGCACAGAACCAGAGCATCGGGAACATATAAACAGTTACTTTTTTGACAATCCGGGCACTTTCAGTTGTTTCAATCTTGAATGCCTGGCCGAAAATAGCTGTCCTCAATTAAGTCTTACCGTGGATACGTTGGAAGAGTTTCAGTTTGTGAAAGAAATAGGAGATGATCTTGGCAATCTAATGGATCTTTCTACTTTCGATATTATTAAGTGGTGGAGAAATACAGATTAATCGTGTGAATAAAAAACTTGTTCTTATCAGGGTGGATGCTAACCATAGAAGGGGAATGGGACATCTTTTCAGAATGATCAATCTTTCTGGTGTGCTGTTTTCAATGGGTGTGGAGTCTTTGTTTGTGATAAGAGAAGATGATGTAGCAGAGCGTATACTTGGTGAAAAAGAAGCCTCTTACACAGTGTATCCGAGTGGTACCAGCGAACTGGAAATAATTCAGGATATTCTAAAGACTGCCAAGGATTTTCCAGACGTCTGGATATATGATATCCTTAATACTGAAATATCCTGGATAAGAAGCATAAAGGAGAAGAATGTCAAAGTTGTTACTTTTGACGATGAAGCGGGAGGTCTTGAAGCGGCAGATCTTGTAATAAATTCTATCGTTCATTCATGGGGGAATTACGATCCTTCTTCCGCCAGGGCAAGGCTTCTGGAAGGAGCAGAATACGCAGTACTTAATTCGTGTATATTTGAACTAAGGAAGGAAAGAACAATACGTCCTGGCCATCCTTTTTCCATAGGTATTACCATGGGGGGAAGCGATGCTTATGGGGTTACTATCTCAATTGTAGAGGCTTTAGATTCTTTTGCCTCAGGAGAGCACGAAATAGTGGTATTTACCGGACCTCATTTCAGGTATATGTTAGACTTGGAGAAAGTAGTAGAAAAATGCAGGCATAAAGTAGTGATAAAGGATATGGTACAAAATCTTCATGAAGAGCTCGATACAATGGATCTTATAATATGCGCCGGTGGTGTTACTCTGTTTGAAATGTCGGCTATGGGATTGCCTTCATTGGCGTTTGCTAAAGAACCACACGAAGAGTTAACAATTAAGTACTTTCAATCCCTGGGAGCGTGTGGAAGCATCGGATCCAGAGCAAAACAGGGAGATGATAGTATGCGTGAAGAGTTACATGAATATCTAAACAACATTTCTCTTTTAAATTCTTTCGCATCTTCAAACTATAAAAGATTCAGGCAAAATTGTACGATAAATACCGCTTTGGAAATATCAGGTTTAGAATTATATGAAAACAGCAGAGAACGTTAGTATTAACTGGTTTCAGCGGGAGATAGATGATCCTGACAGAAACTGGAGTTTTATATGAAAAATAATAACGTTGAAATATGGTTAGATGTGTTGTGCTGGGAGGCATTTATAAAGGTACTGCTCCTTAAAAAAAATAATTATATAAAAGTATATTATTTTAATTTATCTCTTCTTTTTCGCCCTTTTGTTGCGATGGCCCAGGGTATCAAATCAATAACATTTCAGCAAGTAGATGATTTTTCTCAATCAGAACAAAAAATTGGCAATGATAATGCATACGAATTTATTCTGTGCCAGGTAGATGATAAGTTGAGTGAAATAAGTAAAAGGTGGATAAACAGTAAACAGGCAAGGCGTTTAATAAAGAAGTGCAATTTTGATACTGAAAAAGTAAGAAAATATTTGAAATCGGAATCAATTTATTATTTCCTGCGCATATTGGAAATGAAGGTGGTTTCCGAGTTGAGATCGAAATCGGCAGATCCGATTATTTTAATTAGGAACTCGCCTTTTTCTGAGGCATTAAAAAATGAAATTGGTTTTAATGTAAGGCTTTACAGGTCTTACGTTTCTCATTATTTCCGGATTATTGTCAGAAAGAATAGTCTTGCGACGGATAGGTTATATTTTGATTCTTTTAAAAAGATTCTGATAGTGTATAAGATTATTATGGGTTGGTTAAAATACGTATACGCATTAATGAATGAGGATGAAAATAATTCCTTAAATGGTGTTAAAGGGATAAATAGATTTGGATTAGGTGGAGAAGTCCTTCAATCCAGAGTGCGGATGAATCAGATTAATGATTTCTTCTGGCTGAAATCAGGTGAGATTGATCCGGGATCTGTTTCTGTAATTGGAAGCTATCGCTCCTCATTAGATGACGAATCAAAGAAGATTATTAAGGGACTCGGTGTTAAGAGAATTAATGGAGGGTTTCCTAAAAGTGTGAAAAGTTATTTTGTTCAGTGTTTAACAAAGAGTTGTTTACAGATTTTCAGTATCTTGTACTGGAAAAGCATTGTAAATATTTACCATCCTATAAGTATGATTTTTAAAATACTCTTTAGATGGAATGAATTTAGTTGGATGCAGGTTCAGATGTGGAGGTATTACTATTCAGTGTTTTTTGCTGAAAAATATTTTAAAAAAAACAACATCCGGATTATATTTGCTATTGATATTGGACCTGCTTCACTTGTTAAATCACAGGCGCTTGAGAATATTGGTGGTTTTTATGTGTCATCTCATTGGAACGTTCATTACGCCTGCGCAAATTTCCCCCCGTCTGACCCAAAACATGCGGATATATTCTTTGTATGGGGCAGCTTTTTTGCAGACGATATTTTAAAGACGCAAAAATATCTGGGTGTTTTTCCTGTAGGTTTTGTCCTGGACTATTATTTTAATGATCATCGAACTGCAGCGCGTAATTTAAGGGCTGAATACCCCGAAAAGTTCATCATCTGCTACCATGATAATGCTTATGGTGACGATACTCCTTATAGCTTTAAGATGCAGCTTGATATGTATAGATTGCTGATCCTTATATTAAAACAGAATTCGAATGTGATACTATTTTTTAAGCCTAAAAGAGAATATTTATACGAGAGAATAACACTGCAATTGCCTGAGCTGAAGGAATTGGAGAAGTCCGGCCGGGTGAGGGTGTTTTTTGGAGATACGAAGCGAACAAAAGCGGTACCGGCGTTGGTTGGTATGGCCAGTGACCTGGCTATAGGGATCGGAATCAGTTCAGCGGCGGCTGAGTGCTACTTTGCAGGAACCTTAGCTTACCATGCTGACTTGGCAGGGCAGGTAAGAAACGAGTTTGGAAACAGGGGATTAGGTAAGGTGGTTTTTCGGGATATTGAAAGCTTGCGATCGGAGATTGAGGATTGCATAGAAAACGGGACACAGGAGAAATATGAAGCGTGCAGGGATATTTACCGCATGCTCGACCCATTTATGGATGAGAAGGCTTATCAAAGAGTTGGGTTCATATTAAGGACACTACAAGAGCAACTAGAGAATGGCTTATCCAGGGAAAAGGCTGTGGAGGCAACGAAAGGTAGGTATGATGAGTATTTGCTGGAAAAGGGTTATTTCAATAGCGGCAAAGGAGGTCTTAAACGTCAGCAGAAGAATCATGCTACCTGTCTTTATGGAAAATAAATATCTCAAGGAAGAGAAACACTATTTATAACTGGCGGAACTGGTAATTTCATCAGGAAAAGTACCGCGATATTATAATATCTTAAAGTGGTTCGTGATTGAAGCTGTGGGCTTAAATGTTTGAATACATGACGAATATTTGGTAATTTGCACGGTACTGGATGGGGGATAAAAGATGAGTGAGAAAGTTTCATTTATTGAGGGTGGAATTTCGGTGGATGATCGAGGGTATCTGGTCTTCTGCAATGATTTTAATATGAAGGATATCAAGCGGTTTTATCAG
>MDTC01032358.1_pt1 | contig 10287 bp, 8 predicted proteins | sample 811181 | NCBI WGS metagenome assembly MDTC01 (sample SAMN05326644, study PRJNA326480) | marine metagenome | isolation source: seawater | place: Pacific Ocean: North | collected 2011
CGTGACTACGCGGATTCTGAGGATCCTGCGCCTGGCAGGGTGCACCAGGAGAAACTCGATGTCCTGGCCGATTGCTATGTGCTCAGCTTGAAGGGAGTAAATCCAGAGTGGAAGAGCCTGAGAGATCTGCCACGGGGAATGAGCGCGGCTCCGTCAGCAGCATTGCCGGTGGGAGTCTCACACCTGCTCATGGTGGGCGGCGTTTCGGCGCAATACTGGCGCCAGCAGTTCGAGGATCGTCCGGATCTGAATGGAGCGGGAGATTTGCACCCCGGATTCGAACGTAGTGTATGGGCGTATGATACGATTACGGACACTTGGGTTTCCGCAGGGGAGTTGCCCCAAATGGCAGGGGGGGTGCCAGTCGCCGTTCCGGTGACCACACCGGTCGTGGAATGGAAGAAGAAGTTTATTGTTCCTTCCGGTGAGATTAAGCCAGGGGTCCGTTCTCCGCAGATACTCGTAGCGGAGGTTCAGAAACTTGATTCCAAGCTTGGGTTGGTGAACTGGATCGTCGTGGGCGCTTATCTTGCGGGAATGGTAGGCGTTGGTTATTGGTTCATGAGGCGAGAGGCTTCGGCGACGACTGAGGCTTACTTCCGTGGTGGGCAAAAGATTCCCTTCCTTGTGGCAGGCTTGTCGATCTTTGCGACAGTGCTCAGTTCGATCACCTTCATGAGTATTCCGGCGCGGGCTTACGGCACGGATATCACTTGGTATGTCGGTCAGCTGGCAATGCTGATCCTGATCCCAGTGGTTGTTCTGTGCTATCTGCCTTTTTTCCGGAAACTCGATCTCACCAGTGCCTACCTCTACCTGGAGCGGAGGTTCAATCTGGGGGTGCGCCTCTTTGGGAGTTTCTCCTTCATGATTGCGCATGTCGGGCGCATTGCGATCGTACTGTATCTTCCGGCAGTGGCGCTCGCGGCAGTTTCCAATATCAATATCTATGCCGCCATTATCATCATTGGGATCCTTTGTGTGATCTATACTGTGATGGGAGGGATTGAGGCGGTGGTGTGGACTGACGCCATTCAGGCGGTGGTCCTGCTGGGTGGTGCGATCCTCTGCTTCATTCTTGTCGTTGTCCGACTCGACGGAGGATTCGGGGAGTTGTTCTCGATTGCTCAGGTGGATTCCAAGCTATTACAGAACCTAACCTTCGACTTGAATATCAAGGACGGGACAACGGCTGGATTCATCATCTTTCTCGCCTTTGGGTTTAATTCTCTCAACCAGTATACATCTGGGCAGGACGTCGTGCAGCGCTATGTAACAACCAAGGATATTGGGGGTGCGCGCAAGTCGCTCTGGACCACAATGTGGATGTCGGTCTGCTTTTCGATTGTCTTCTTTCTGCTAGGGACTGCGCTTTACGCCTTCTACAAAGCGCAGCCTGAACTGCTGAATCCGGCAATGGCAAAGTCAGATGGGATTCTTCCATTTTTCATTATGCAGCAGCTCCCGGTTGGAGTGGCGGGGCTTATCATCGCAGCGGTCTTCGCGGCCTCCCAGTCCTCGATTTCCAGTTCGCTGAATAGTATTGCCACAGCGTGGACCAAGGATGTGGATAGTCGCCTGCTTCGGCCAGAGGCTACAGACAAGGATTATCTGAATGCCGCGAAGTGGATTGTCGTTGTTGTTGGGCTACTGGGTATTGGTGGGGCGTCACTTGTGGCGGTTGCGAATATCGAAAATGCCTTCAAGACCTTCATGTCAATTATCGGGCTGGCCAGCGGGTCCCTCGGTGGGTTGTTTGCGCTGGGAATCTTCACCAAACGTGGCAATGAAAAAGGAGCGATGGTGGGGGCAGTGGTTGGAATAGCCGCAGTAGCCATCATCAAGTTTGGAGGATTCCCTGTCACGGGAATCCTGAATGGCTTTATTGGGTTCTCCTCCTGTCTGGTGGTGGGCTATCTCGTCAGTCTTGCCACTGGAGGTAGCACCGAGCAGGGCGAGGAGTTGTCCGTCCATGGAAAGTCCCAAACGTAGGTTGCGGAGAGCTTTAACGGCGACTCAGGACTTGAGGGATTGATGAAGGGTTATCAAAAGGAGGAGCTTGGCGAGCTTGCTTCATTTTACCGGGCGGGCCTGCTGGATGACACCTTGCCGTTCTGGTTGCCGAAGGTTCTCGATGAGGAGCACGGAGGCTATCTGACTATGCGGGAACACGACGGTGCCCTGCTCGATGACGATAAGCCGGTCTGGTTCCAAGGGCGTTTCTCCTGGCTACTTTCTACACTGCATCGGACGGTGGAGCCGCGACAGGAATGGATTGAGGCAGCACGGAGCGGGGTCGATTTCCTGCGGGATCATTGTTTTGACGAGGATGATCGGATGTTTTTCCTGGTTAACCGGGAGGGAAAGCCGCTCCGTAAAAGGCGTTACTTTTTTTCCGAGGCCTTCGCGGTGATGGCTCTCTCCTCCTATGGAGCGGCCGCGGGTTGCGAAGAGTCGGCAGAGCAGGCGCGGCAGTTGTTTCGCCTGTGCCTGGAGTATATTGAGGGTCGTCTGCCAACCGGGGAGGCAAAGTGGATGGAGGAGCGTCCGAGCCGGTCAATTGGGGTCCCGATGATTTTCCTGCATGTTGCCCAGCAACTTATTGAGACCGTAGGCGACGAGCTTGCGGAGGAAGTGATCGATGAGTTCATCGGGGAGATCCGCCTGTTCGTGGACGACGATAAAAAATGTGTTTTCGAGCAGATTGGATCGGATGGCTCATTGAATAACCACGTAGACGGGCGAGTGCTCAATCCCGGGCATGCCATCGAGGCGGCATGGTTCATTCTGCACGAGGCGAAGCGGCGGGGAGGCGACGAAGAGCTCACAGCACTTGGGTGCCGGATGCTTAATTACATGTGGAAGAGGGGATGGGACGAGGAGCGCGGAGGGCTTTTCCACTTTGTTGATGTCGATGGGAAGCCAGTCCAGGAATACTGGCATGATATGAAGTTCTGGTGGCCGCACTGTGAGGCTATTACAGCGACCCTGCTGGCCTACCGAATGACCGGGGAGGATCGTTACGCGGAATGGCACCGCCTTGTCCATGACTACTCCTACCGGACTTTTGCCGATGGGGAGCACGGGGAGTGGTTTGGTTATGCCGATCGTAATGGGAGGATTTCAAACACCACAAAGGGGAATCATTTCAAGGGGCCGTTTCACCTCCCACGGATGCAGTGGTATTGTGCGAGACTCCTAGATGAATGGTAGATGAGGAGAGAGTCCGATTTGGGATGGCAAGAGAGCTGTAACCATGCAGGCTAGTTCGTGATGTCCCGCTCTGCTCTTGCTGTGATCCTCTGTCTGCTGGCTCAATGGACCGAGAGCGTGGCGGCGCGCTCCAACGTGGTTCTGTTTCTGGTGGATGATCTTGGTTGGATGGATCTGGGCTGTCAGGGCAGTCGCTATTACAAGACGCCCAATATCGACAGCTTGGCAGCGAGTGGAATTCGTTTCACCAATGCCTATGCGGCCTGTGCCGTGTGCACGCCCACGCGGGCGAGTATCATGACTGGAAAGTATCCAGCGCGTAACCTGATGACCCAGTGGTTGCCTGCGGGGCGCTGGAGCGCCAGTGGACACCGCATGAGGGAAGGGCGCTTCCTGCGGAGTCTGCCCCTGGAAGAGGTTACTCTTGCGGAGTCTCTTCGGGAGGCTGGTTACCGGACCCTTCATGTGGGAAAGTGGCATCTGGGAGGTCCTCCCTTTTCCCTGCCCTCTCACCATGGTTTTGACGTCAATGTGGGAGGGAGTGAACATGGCGCTCCCGGCCACTATTTCTATCCTTACAAGGGGAGCTGGAAAATCCCTACTACCGGGCAAAGGGTGCAGAAGGTGACTCTGCCGGATGGAGAAGAGGGTGAATACCTGACAGACCGTCTTACCTCCGAGGCCTTGGATTTGATTGAGAAAAGCAGGGACAAGCCGTTCTTTCTCTATTTTCCCTACTACGCAGTGCATACCCCCTTGCAGGCCAAACGAGATATGATTTCCCGTTTTGATAATGTTCCCAACGCGGAGCGTCAGGGAAGTCCCGTCTATGCAGCTATGGTGGCAAGCGTCGATGAGAGTGTGGGCCGGGTGCTGAGAAAACTGGAAGAGCTGAATCTGGCTAAGGATACCCTGGTGATATTTACTTCAGACAATGGAGGGTTTGCCGGCGCAACAAAGCATGACCCTCTAAGGGCGAATAAGGGTTCGCACTACGAGGGAGGGATTCGCATTCCCTTGATCGTGGCGGGTGTTGGGGTGAAGGGGGGAAGGCGGATCTCCTCGGTGCCTGCTATTACCAATGATATCTATCCAACTATTCTGGAAATGCTGGGGTTGGATTCTCGTCCTTACCAACACGTCGACGGAGTGAGTCTTGCTCCCGTGATCAAGGGTTCCGGGAATCTTGAGAGGGACGCGCTGTTCTGGCACTACCCACACTACAACAGACATCCCCAGAGTGCCCCGGTATCGATAGTAAGGAAGGGGAAATGGAAATTGATCGAGTTTCTGGAGCGGTCAGAGTTTGAATTGTATGACCTTGAAGGCGATCCGGGGGAAAAGGCGAACAAGGTAGGAGAGCAGAAGAGCCTCGTCAGCGAATTGAATGTAAGATTACAAGAGTGGAAGAAGGAGGTAGGGGCACAGGGGATGGAGACTAATCCGCAATATACCGGTCAATGACGGAGGCTCAGCATGTAAGTGGCGGCGAGGCCTTCCGGGAAGGGGTAAGGCGCGGAGTTCATTTCTTGGTGGCGCTTTGCATGGCGCTGATCCTGGTCATGACTGGGGAAGCGAAGCCCAGACCGGACGTTCTCTTCATCGCGATCGATGACATGAATGATTGGATCTCGTTGCTAGATCCGGAGGCTCCGATCAAGACGCCTAATCTCGAGCGCTTGGCGGCTCGAGGTATGCTCTTCACGCGGGCTTACTGTATTTCACCTGCTTGCAATCCATCTCGGAGCGCCCTTTTAACCGGGTTGCGCCCTTCAACCTCCGGGGTCTACGCCAACAACAGCGATTGGCGTAAGGCTCTGCCGAAACGGCGAACCATCATGCAGCACTTCCGAGCCGCAGGGTATTCGGTCCGGGGAGCGGGTAAAATCTTCCATCATAAGGCCAAAGGTTTCCACGATGAGGATTCCTTTGACGATTTTCAGATGATGGCATCCCAAAACATGCCGCCTGAGAAACTCAACCAGAGTCCGGAATATGGCTCCCGGAATACGGACTGGGGAGTGTGGCCTCCCGATGAGAGAAAGACGATCGACTTCCGCACTGCGGACTACTGCATCGAGGCCCTGCGGTCTCCGGTCAGGGATAAGCCTCTCTTCCTCGCTTGTGGAATCTTTAAGCCGCACTCGCCGTTCTTTGCGCCAAGGCAGTATTTCAGGGATGTCGGAAAGATTGGCCTTCCACCGCGTCGTGCCGACGATCGGAGCGATCTCCCGGATGGAGCACAGTCTCTCATGGGGAGGACGAAGTGGTTCTGGAATGGGATGACGCGACTCGATCGTCGACTGCCGGGCTCTTTTGAGCGCTTTGTCGAGGCCTATGCGGCCTGCTGCTGCTTCGCGGATGCTCAATTGGGACGAGTGCTTGATGCCCTCGATGCCAGCCCGCGACGTGACCATACCATCGTGGTTCTATGGTCTGATCATGGATTCCATCTGGGAGAGAAGGATCATATCGAGAAGTTTGCGCTCTGGGAAAAGAGCAATCATGTTCCCTTCATCGTGGTTGCTCCGGGAGTAACCGGCGAGGGGGTGCGTTGCGTGCGCCCTGTGGATCTGTCGGTAATCTATCCGACTCTCCTGGAGCTGTGTGGGCTTCCTGAGGAGAAATGTGATGGAAGAAGTGCGGTGCCCTTGCTTCGCGATGCTGATAGTGAATGGAAGCATCCTGCGCTCATGACCTATGGACGAGGAAATCATGCGGTGCGCAGTGAGCGATGGCGGTATATTCGTTACGCGGACGGTTCTGAGGAATTGTATGATCACGATGCAGATCCTCATGAGTGGTCCAACTTAGCGCGTCGTGACGAATACGATAGTGTCAAGGAGTCTCACCGCTCGTGGTTGCCCTCCAAGGAGGCGAAGGAGGTTGCCGGTTTAAAGAGGTAGGAGGCTTGTCATGCCCCTTATCCGCCCTCGTCCGGATCAACCCATCTGATACACAAATCGGGTAGTAAAGGGAGCGATTGAGGGTAAAAAAGAGCGGAATGTGCGGAAATGGAGTAAGTTCACCGCATATAGGCTCAAGGACGCTAGTCTCTCAGACTTCGAGACGTGAAAAAACTAGTGATTCCACAGAATTTTTCAGTCGAAAGGGACTATGATCCCTGTAAGTTAACCCCCGAAAGCCGCATCCATTTAATGAAAGTGAAGTGTAAGCATCAACATAGGAGTCACGCCACAGGTTCGCAGGGATTTACCCTTCTCGAGATGGTCATTGTCTTGGGGATCATTGGCTTGATCCTTGGGGCGGCGATTGGACTCAGTGGGGGCTTCACCGGATTTGGACGGGAAGTGCAGACCAAGAGTAAGCTGCAGCGGATAAATAGTGCGCTCACAATGTACAGACACAGGGCTGGCCATTACCCTTCGGAGTCCCAAGGTGTAAACGCGCTAGTTGAGAGGCCGACCAGCGCTCCAGAACCAAGAAGCTGGGAGGCCACCTTCAAGAGTTTGCCTAAGGACGGCTGGGATCAGGAATTCGTCTACAAGTATCCAGGGAGCAAGGACCGGAGCTACCCAGAAGTGATTTCGAAAGGGAAAGACGGCGAAGCAGGCACGGATGATGACCTCAGCAGTCAGGACCAAGAATAGACTGACCTCGAGTGCTGGGCGACAGAGGGGAATGACCCTCTTGGAAACCATCCTTGCGATGGTGATCGTCTTGATTGTGATTGGGGTAGGTCTGGCCTACCAGTTTACTTCCAACGACAAGGAGTTACTCAGGAAGGCAAGCATCAGGATTGAGGCCATGTCTTCGCGCGGTCATGCCATGTCGGTGCTTCACCAGAAGCCATTTTGGATTCGGATCGAGCGCGATAAAGTCGTGTTGGCTGGGGCTGATGTGCGCCAGCAGGAGCCGGAGGACCAGATCGGCGTCTCTGGATTGACCGAGGATGAGGAGTTCAGTGAGTCTAATGAGGAGGTTTACGACACTCTCGAGGCTGGGGAAGCAGTAATCGCGCTGCGCCGATGGGGAACCCAGGAGGATGCATGGATTGAGCCCGAGGAGGGGGAATCGATCGTCTGGCAGTTCCAGAGCACTGGACTGTGCGAGCCGGTTTCGATCCGGGTAGCGCGAGAAGACAGCTACATCATCATGCACATGAATCCGCTGACGGCCCGGGTTGATGAAGAGGAGGCGGTCATCGTTCAATGAAGAAAGGCGATTTCAGAGCGCGGAAGCGTAAGGGGTTCATCCTGATGGAGGTCATGATTGCCCTGACGGTGTTTTCCATGGTGGGAGTTTCTTATATGGTAGCGCTCAACGATATTGCTGAGATCCTGCGCGAAATGCGGCGTGATGCTAAAATGGGGCGTATCCTGCAGAGCGAGCTGATGAAGTATGCCACCCTGCCGGAGATCGAGGAGATGGAAGAGAGCTACCCCCTGGAGGAGAAGACCGATTTGGAGATTCAGGTGATTATTCAGCCGCTGGAGGACGTCGTGGAAGAACAGCGGATCACGACGGAGAAGGGACGAGTCATGCAGCAGATGTTTCATGTGCAGGTAATTGGTACCTGGTATGAGGATCTTATCTACCATGAGAGAACTGCCGAAACGTGGCGTTATGCGAGACTCTACCAGCAGTAATTGCTCTCGAGGAATGAGGCGGCGAGGACGGCGGGGGATCCTGCTCCTCGAGGCCGTGCTGGCTCTGGCAATTGCTGGAATCCTTCTGGTTTCGGTCATGTGGATCGTCGATGGTGCTCTGCAGATGTCGAATGAGATGGCGGATGATGGCCGGGAGCACATGACCCAGGAGGCGCTCATTAACTTTCTTGACCGAAACTTCAGCCAGTTGCCCGGAAACGCCGAGGTCGAACTTGAGAGGCAGGACGCCGGTTCCCATTTCCTGAGTGATCTTACGTTCCAGAATGTGCCGACTTCCTTCTCGTGGTCAGGTCAGGCCATATCGGCTGAGGCTGTGCAGCTATCGACGATCCCGACGAGGAGCGGGGACCTCGACGTGGTTCTTCGTTACTACGAGGAAGCGATCCTCGATGACAGCGACTCCACGGCGAACGTGAATGCGGAGCCTGTCGCTGAGATCACACTGCTGAAGGATGTCTTCTTCTTTGAGTGGTGGGCGAGAGATGGAAGGGCATTGGGGGACGATGCACAGGGATACACAGAAACGTGGGATGTTCGCGGGCGATTGCCCATCCAGATGGAGCTGAGAGTAAAATTCGATGAGAATTCGGATGAGATTGTCCATCATTTCTGGCTTCCACCCAAATTGAATCCAGAGAGTGTGGTCAGATCGCAACGCCGGGCGGCGCCACAGGGTGGGGGTGGAAACTCTGGCAGAAATTCCTCCGGTCGCGATGCTGGTCGCGGGAGAGAAGGTGGGGACAGGCGTGAGAGCCGAGGCAGCAGCAGAGGCAGTGATAGAGGAGCTCCGACACGTACCGCTCCTCCGAGTCGTGGAAGTGGGAACCGTGCTGCTCCACCGAACCCGGGAGGCTCAGGACGATGAAAGTTGGATTTTTAGATGTGCAAGGAAAGACGCCGAAAAAGGTGGTCTCTGCTCCGGCGCATGGAGGGAGGCGAGGGAGCACCATGGTTGCTGTCTTTTGGCTGATTAGCGTGATGGCCCTCTATATCTTTACCGCTATCCAGTTACTTGATTACGAGGATCGGCTGGTATCAGGCCAAGTCGAAGGGACAAGGGCCAGTCAGATGGCTGAGATGGGCGTTTCAGTCGCCTGCAACCCGGTTGTTGAACGCTCTGATTACCTTTTGCTGGAGCAGCGGTTTCCTGGAGACGTTGGGTTTACTGCTACCATCGAGTCGGAAGGATCCCGCTTTAATATCAATTCGCTGTTGATGAACCGGGGAGACGGAGCCGATCCGGACAAGGCTCTTCTCCGCGAGATGTTCGTAGAATGGGGCGCGGAAGATGATTTTGCTCAGGAAGTGGTGGACGCCCTCGTGGACTGGGTGGATGAGAATGAGCTCGAAGAGCTCAATGGGGCAGAATTTCCGTTCTACGAAGGCGAAGGCTTTCTGAACAGGCCCTACAACCGCCCGTTTTACTCCCTTGATGAGATGCGGCTGGTGCGGGGAATGGAGGACTTGGAGCGTATTTATCCCGGATGGAGGGAATGGTTCACGATCTGGAGTAGTGGAGGCTTGGACGTCAACGAGGCGGATCCGGAAAAGCTGGCCCGGGCCGCGGAGGTGTCCATCGATGATGCGACATCGATTCGGGATCGGGTCCTCGGGCCGGACATGATTCGAGGGACAGAGGATGATCAGCCTTTTAGTAATAGCAGAGAGGTCCTCGATTTGCTAGGGGTTCCGGACATTCAGCGGATGATCGTCGAGCCCCGTCTTACAGCCAACGACCCAACCACCCGGATTGAGTCGACGGGCTGGTCTGGATTGGGCGGATCGCAGATCAAACGCCGAATTACTCTGATTGTCAGAAACAGGACGGGTCGTCCGTCAATCCTCGAGAGAAAAGTGGAACAGGTGCCATGAGCTCAAAGGCTAAAAAGAAAGGTGAGAAGGTTCTCCTCATGCCCGGTTCTGAGGGATGGGAGGTCTGGACTGCGGAGGTGGGCGGAACTGGATTCAGCCTTCACGAGCGCTCCGGAGAGATTCGGGTGCTCGATGTAGTTGGAGTTCCGGCAGGGGATCTGACGATGGCATTTCCAGTTCGCGATGTTTCCGCGTTACCATTTCGTGCTTCCACGACTGATGATGCATTACTCAGCGATCTTGCGGAAACTCATCTTGAAAGAATGGGAGCACGCCCGGGGCTTGATGCAGGAGTCCTTAGCGATGTGTTTAAGGTCGCCACGCGGGGAGAGGAAACCCTTGCTGTTCCGGTCGTCCTTGCTCCTCCCTTTGAGGGAGACCTGCCCCGCCGGGCACCACAGAATTTCGATATCTCATCCCGTTGTCTGCCCATGCCCTCCACCGGGTTGGTGGTTTGGAAGGAGCTGGGACGGTGGGTCTTTGCGCTTTCTGTGGAGGGCCAGCCTCTTGAGTATGAAGCCTTGGCAATCAATCAGCTGAGTGAAGATGCGGGCCGGGAAATTCGTCTTGC
>MDTC01056241.1_pt1 | contig 10287 bp, 8 predicted proteins | sample 811181 | NCBI WGS metagenome assembly MDTC01 (sample SAMN05326644, study PRJNA326480) | marine metagenome | isolation source: seawater | place: Pacific Ocean: North | collected 2011
AGATCAAGGTAGAGTTTACGGATTACGGGCTTGGGAAACCCCTCTTGCAAGTAGATATGGAAGAGGCACACATATCCGTAATTTGTTACAGGGAATTAGAGAGGATGAGAAGGTTGTCTCTATCTTACCTATGGATAGGGAACTTATCGAAAATCCTGAAGGAAACTATCTCATTTTCGCTACGAGCCAAGGCCGAATTAAGCGCAGTCACCTCTCAGACTACGTGCGAATAAATCGAAACGGGAAATATGCGCTAAAATTTGCCAGTGAAAGCGATTCATTAGTGCAAGTTAGGCCTGCAACTGATACAGATCACGTAGTTCTGGTATCCTCAGGCGGTTATGCATGTAGATTCTTGCCGGCAGAAGTCAAGACCAGAACCGATCCCTCGAGTGGTGAAATTCAAACTACCCATACAGTAAGAGTACAGGGTAGAGTTAGCCAAGGAGTAAGCGGAATGAAATTACAATCAGGAGATAGTGTGGTCGGTATGATAGTAACCGACGATTTCAACACTAGTGTTCTGACCATTTCCAAATTTGGTATGGCAAAGCGTAGTCGATTAGGATCTGGAAGTATGATTCAAGTTACTGATGAAGATGGATCAGAAGTTCTTACAGAAAGTGGAGAACCATTAATGGAAAGAGACGGCTATAGGAAGACTAACAGAGGCACAAAAGGTGTTCGAACTATGGCTCTGTCAGATGAGGACAGTATAGTTGGAGTCAGACAAGTTCCTGACCTTTCTGATCAATTATTCATGCTCACAGGAAGTGGTATGATGATTCGAATGCCTGCAACACAAACTAAGGAAACTTTGGGTAAAGTCACCAAAGGAACGAGAATAATGGAACTTAGAGGCTCGGATAAAAAATCACATGTTGATGAAATTATCTTCGTTGCTAGACTTCCAGCAGAACTTATTGATGATGGCGATGATGATTCCGAAACCTCTAGTGAAGAGGAATGATTGCAACCGCTCGGCTTAAGCCCGAATCTAAGGTCGCCGGAACACTGCGGCAGTCGCATAGCCTGGCCATTGCGCTGGATTGCTAATCCAGTGGTGTTTCACCTCGGGAGTTCGAATCTCCCCTGCCGCGCCAAAAATCCAAAAATTTCAATACACAAAGTTAAATTGAAAAAAATTTGAGTTGGAGTGATTCCAATGCCTTGGCATGAAGTGATTGATGCTAATTGGAAAAAAGACAAAATGGAAATGAAAATAGTTGATGGAAAACCGATTTTACTTGGATTCAAGGATGGAAATTGGTTTACTACTGAGGCTCTATGTCGACATATGAGGTGGCCTCTTGCATGGGGAGGCAAAGTTACCGATGAGAACTGTATCCGTTGCCCCCTCCATCAAACCACACATAATTTAGAAACCGGAGACTTGGTTGATTGGGCACCTTTTCCAATTTTTCCACCATACGGTAAGCTGGTCGGAAAAATGTCGAAGAAAAAAGACTTGAAAATCTATCAGACGAAAGTCGAGGAAGGAAAGATTTGGGTAAATTTACCTTAGAAGCAGAATAATTCATTCGCTGGACTGCTCTTCATCACATATGGAAATACTCGGGCTGCTGTCGATCACGGCCACGGGAATTGTAATACTTGGATTCATTTTTTTGATCTCTTTATGGATTAGAGTTCACAAATTAAGACCTTCAAACAATCGTTCTTGGGTAAACGATAATTCAAGAAATGCCAGAATTGAGTTTGATGGTGATTTGGCAAAAATAACCAATATTCGAGATTTTATTTGGCGGACCACGAAAGATTTTGACGAAAGATGGATTGATGAGGAATTCGATTTAAGCACAGTAGATTCGATTTGGTTGACATTGGAATATTTCGATCCGAGGCATAAACAGATGGCACATACAATTCTTTCTTTTCAATTCGAAGATGGGAGACGTCTAGCCTGTTCGATAGAGGTCAGAAGAGAAAAAGGAGAAGTTTACCACCCCCTCAAGGGGCTCTTTAGGGAATACGAATTGATCTATGTATGGGCCACAGAGAGGGACGTTATAGGGGTTAGAACTCGCTGTAGAAGACACTCAGTCACCCATCTTTTCAAGGCAGTAGTTCTGGGGCCCGGAAATGAAAGAAGAATGCTTGAATCCTACCTAAGAAGGACAAATGACCTTGAAAAAAATCCAGAATGGTATAACACATTAACAAATACATGTACAACAAATATTGTGAGACATGTGAATGAAGTTTATCCAAAAAGGGTTCCAAAGGCCCTATCCATATTGATGCCAGGTCTAAGTCCAAAGATGCTGGAACGAGCAAACCTGATTGAAATGAAAGGTACTTTGGAGGAAACATTAGTCGCCTGTGAAATTGATGAAAAAGCAAAATCTTGGAATGGGGAGGATGACTTTGGTGATGTTATTCGCTCTTGAGATGGAGTGATTTTTGCTCATTTATTCATCGTTGGGTTGAATTGGTTTGCCTCTATGAGAGACTGTGCTCAGAATACCTGAGATGGGCCTGTCTGGCAGTCGCGAGTGGCGATTACCACCATCAAAAAGCCATATTATTCGATGGTTGGCAATGATAGCACAGAGTAATTCTAGTTGCTTATTGAAGCTTGAAAACAAACCTGGAGAAGATGCTTATTCAATGTTAAATTGCCTTAAAGAAATGGGTTTGAAGGTTGCTCAACAAGAAAATGGGTGGTTTATTGAACCTCCCGCTCAGGGACTGATTAGACCTAAAATTACACTGAATTGTGGCAATTCGGGTACTGCTGCAAGAGTTTTGACTGCAATTGCCGCAACAATGGGAGAAGAGATTAGAATAGATGGAGATGAGTCTCTCCGAAATAGAACAAGTCAACTTAGTGCCGTTCTGAGGTCGTTAAATGTTGAAGTGGATAATGATGCCCTACCTGCAATAATTGATGGAGAAATGAGCGGTGAAGCGGAAGTAGATCTTAGCGAATCAAGTCAACCACTAAGCGCACTAATCCTCGCATCTCCAAATCTAGAAAATAAAATCCAGATTAAGGCAATAGGCGAGGCGGTTAGCAGAGGATATCTAGGTTTAACTTTCGATATTGCTAGAAGTTGTGGTTGCCCCTTTGAAATGAGTTCAGAATTACTACTCAAAAGTTGGAAAGTAAACACGCCAAGTGAAGTTGAGGTGCCTCCAGAGCTAAGTTTGTTCCCTATGGCAATTCTGTTAGAATTATTGCACAAAAAATTGAGATTACAAACAGAATTAGCAACATATGACCCTTTGCTTTTGTTGGCTTTTGATACAATCGATAGAGCTAATGGAGGAGAAGTTGATTTGCGAGATGCAAGTGATTTGGTGACCCCAGCAGCGGTTTGGATGGCGTTATCACAAGGAGGAAACATAACCGGAATTGCACACGCAAGAGGAAAGGAATCAGATAGAATTCTGAGGACGGTGGAATTGATGCAAGCCTTCGGTTTGAATGCAGAGGAGACAGAGGATGGAATATCCATCCCTGGTGGTCAAAATCCAACCGCTCCAAAAAATCCAGTTGAGACCCACATGGACCACAGGCTAGCGATGGTAGCAATGATTCTTGCCAGTAAGGTCGGCGCAGATATTGTTAATGCTGAAATCTGTGAAGTATCTCATCCTGGATTTATCGAACAACTGCTAGCCCTATCTCAGCCATGACGGCCAAAATGGCGGTCAAGATGTTTCATTGTCAATCTCAAAACCGTAGGTCGACCATGGACACAAGCCCATGGATTAGGGACTGTTCTCATGTCCTGTAACAATCTTCTCATTTGGGCTAGACTTAATTCTTCATTTGCCTTAACTGCACCTCTGCAAGAACGCATGAATGCAACATGATCTCGAAGTTTTGTTACCGCTTCAATTTCTTCACTATCATTATCAGTGCCCAGTAACTCTATCAGTAAATCTTGTAGGAACTCTTCAATTGAATCATTACCGACTAACACATCAGGAACTGCATTAATTTGTAGCCCTTCATTTTGAATCTCAAATTTAATTCCAAGGCTTTCCAAAATAGACTGACCTGAAACCGCCGCTGCTTTTTGTCTTGAGCCAACAGAGATAAACACAGGAGTAACCAACTCCTGACCTTCCCAACTAATCATTTGTTCACGTAATCTCTCATAGCGAATACGCTCATGAAGAGCATGTTGATCAATGATGAACAATTCTTCTTCGCCCTCTGCTAAAATGTAAGAATTCGCCAACTGGGTAAGCGGCCTCATCTCAGGAAGTTCAGGTATTGTCGAAGCCTCGGGTAATGGTTCATCAAGTGGAGATATTGAATCACCAATCGCGTGACGGTGTAACTCTCTTTCTTCGGAAGAAAGTGAAGGCGCGATTGGGTTAGTATCCATTCCTGGCAAGGTGTCTTGTTGAGTAACATATTCAGAAATTGATTTTGATTCTTCACGAGAGGCAGTTTCTACAGTAGTACGGATGCTAGAAAATCTTGTTTGGACAGTTGGGTTTTCATTAACAGCACTTGCCCATTGTGGTAAATCATTATTTGAAACCGGAATTTGTGTTCCTTGTTTCTCCCCTATTCCTTCAAGAACGGTTTCACCACTAGCTTCCGGACGAGTTGAAATTTGAGAAAGTGTGAATTTTATCGAACGCTCCAATCGCTCTAAAACCCGCCACGAGTTTTTCAGCCGAACCTCTCTTTTTGTGGGGTGAACATTCACATCAACCTCATCTGCAGGGAGAGTCAGTGAAAGAACTCCGATAGGATGTCTTCCCACCATCAATCTAGTATGATATCCTCTTCTAACAGATTGTAGGAATGGAGCAGCAGCCACTGGCCTTCCATTAACTAAAATATGAATGTCATCGGATCGACTTCTGGTCAGACCTGGCGGTGAAATCCAACCATTCCAACTTTCCTCACCGGGTGCATTTGTGTCATCAGATGAGGTGCTTAGTGGAATCAAATCAGCCGAAGTTGTTCCAAACAGATCGTATAGACGGTCTTCGGTTGAATTTGCTGGAGGACAATCCAATACTTTCCTTCCATCTACATCGACTAGGATACCAGCATTTGGCTCTGCTAAGGCCATCTGTACACACACATCAACAATCGCGGCAGTCTCTGTTGACGGCCGTCTTTGAAATGAGAGACGGGCTGGAACTTTCTGGAATAAATTGACTACATCAATTCTGGTACCCGGTGCAATTCCTGCCGCTTCTACATCTCCAACTACTCCATTATCGACATGGATTTGAGCTCCATCTTCCTGACCAATTCTACTTGCTACAGTTAGTTCACTAACCGCTCCAATCGATGAAAGAGCCTCTCCTCGAAACCCCTTCGTTTCAATCTTACCAAGGTCTTCGGGCCCGGATAATTTGCTTGTTGCGTGACGGGTTATTGCGAGTGGGAGTTCATCCTTTGGAATACCATGGCCGTCATCGATTACAGTAATTCTATCAAAACCACCTCGTTCAATCTCAATTCTAATCCGAGTTGAACCTGAATCGATTGAATTTTCAACTAATTCTTTTACCACTTGAGCCGGGCGTTCAACAACCTCACCTGCAGCGATTTTCCCGATCGTCAACTCGTCGAGTTGTTTGATTGAAACTCTGTCTGGCTTCTCTAAGGTGGCCATTTTCAATCCTCCAAGTACTTGCTATCCAGAGATTTTTGCATAGCCGAGCGCATTGCGTAAAGTGCTTCAAGAGCCTCTCTAGGGGTTAGAGTATCAGGATCAAGAGATTCTAATCTTTCAGCCATTTCCCTAAGGATAGGGTCTTCCTGTACTACAATTTCCTTGGTTGGGTCAGGAGTTGGTTTCGCATCACTAGTACTCGTTTGAGTTCTTCCAGAGGGCAGCATCCAACCATACAGACTAGACTGTCCCGATTCCCTCGAATCTGGTGTCCCATCACTTCCAGCTTTTGCACCTTGGGCTTGACTCTCAAGGAAGATTAACAGGTCTCTTGCCCTTTCTACGACCCCACTAGGAAGACCCGCTAAAGCGGCTACCTGAACACCATAGGAATCATCGCAAGGACCATCGGCAACAGTGTGTAGGAATCTTATCTCTCCTTTGACATCAGCAACTTGAACGTGTACATTTACCAAGCCATCAATTTCGTCTGCTAAGCCGACCAATTGATGGTAATGAGTTGCGAACAGGGTTCTGGCTCCAACTCTAGTAGATATGTCCTCAGTAACCGACCATGCTATTGCTAGACCATCGAAGGTAGATGTTCCGCGTCCTACCTCATCGAGTAAAATGAGACTTCTAGGCGTGGCTCTTCTGAGGATATGAGCCACCTCAATCATTTCCATCATGAATGTCGAACGGCCACGGCGCAAATCATCGTGAGCTCCAACCCTAGTGAATACACGATCTACAATTCCAATCCTAGCTTTTTCTGCTGGCACAAAGGATCCAGCTTGAGCAAGTATTGTGATGAGGGCTGTTTGTCTAAGATAGGTAGACTTACCACCCATATTTGGACCTGTCAATAATAGGAACCTACGATTCTTGTCAAAACTGATTCCATTAGGAACAAATCGGCCATCACCTTCCAACACAGGATGGCGGCCGGAAACGATTTGCATGGTAGAATCGTGTTTGATTTCTGGACGATTCCAAGAGTGTTTTCTCGCATGATATGCAAAGGCAGAAAGCACGTCTGAAGAAGCCACTTTTCGACCTAATTCACTCAATTTTGCCGCTTGCGATGAAACTTCTTTTCGAAGTTCCAAAAATAGTTCATATTCGAGTGCTTTAGCCCTATCGTCAGCGGTAAGAATAACTTCCTCCCATTCCTTTAGTTCTTCGGTTGTAAACCTCTCAGCATTGGTCATAGTCTGCCTTCTTCGATAATCTCCTGGCACCTTATCAAGATGAGATTTTGTGATTTCAATGAAGAAACCAAACTGACGATTTTGTTTGACCTTCAGGCTAGGAATATCTAATCTCTCTCGCTCTTTGGATTCAAAGCCCTTCAGCCAATTCGTACCTTCGCCGGCCTTTTGTCGAAAAACGTCCAATTGTTCGTTAACCCCAGAAAGGAAAATACCACCATCTCTAATTGTCATTGGTGGCTCAGGAACAAGTCTTGATGAGATATGATGCATTATTGAATCTAAATCTGTCAATCCTTCTGCACATTGATGAAGTAACTCAGAATCACCTTCGGACAATAATCCTTGGAGCCGTGGCATTCTCTCTAAGCAATCAGCCACGGCTACCAAATCTCGTGCATTAGCCCTACCATAAGCTAAACGAGTTGATAATCGTTCTAAATCACGCATTGATTTCAGACAATCACGAATGGAATCCAATCTACGCGGGGCACGAATTAAACTAGCGACTGCAGATTGTCTGGAGGCAATTCTCTCTGAATCGGTAAGTGGGCGTAGTATCCACTCCTTGAGTTTTCTACGACCCATCCATGTCCGGGTACAGTCGATTGCTTGAACGAGAGAACCTTCTTTCTCACCAGCCAAGGTTTGAGTCAACTCTAGGTTGCGAAGGGTTGTCTGGTCCAATACAAGATGTCCATCATCAGCATCGAAATGAACTTCCCTCAATGGTACAATATCGATCAGATGTAACTTAGCAATATATCCCGCAGTCAGTCCACAAGCCTCCATTGCTAATGGTCTACGGTCTAAGTCAACGGAACCTAAGTCAACCAATTCAAGGTGATCCTTTACTACCTGAAGATGTTGTTCTTTGTTACCCTCAGCAATGCTCATAGTAACTCCATCCAAAGTCTGAATTAACTCTCTAATTTCTTGACTTTCTGAATCTCGGCGTACAAGTACTAACTCGCTTGGCGACCATCTTTGCAATTCGTCTCGCAGTCTTTCGTAACGTCCTGCGCCAGAGTGCTCCTGCAACCATGCACGGCCAGTTGAAGAATCTAGGATTGCAAGCCCTATTCCGTCTCCGCGGGAAACTAATCCTGCAAGCAAACTTGAGCCGTCTTCACCAATTAGGTCTTCTTCATACAATGAACCAGGAGTATATACGCGAGTGACTATTCTTTCAAGAATTTTTGAACCAGGTCGAAGTTCTTCTTCTTGCTCACATAATGTGACCTTGTGTCCCGCTCGAAGCATACCCTGCAGATAAGATTCTACAGAATGCCAAGGGACACCAGCCATCGGAACCGGTTCGTCTGCGCTCTTGTCACGACTAGTCAGGGTGATTCCGAGGACTTCGGAAGCAATTTCGGCATCCTCATAGAACATCTCATAGAAATCACCCATCCTGAAGAATAGTACAGTATCGGGGTGCTGCGCCTTTATTTCGGCAAATTGGTCAAGCATTGAACGCTTTGCCATACCAAATCCCTCCATCGCTTACGCTGCGCGTGGGCTATGCCTGTGAGCCTAGGGTGCATAAGCAATCCTGTGCAAACCTTCCCTCTGGGAAGGGTTTGCTTGTTGTTAGAGCCTAGCTCTCGCTAGGTTAGAAAGCGAATTCTCAAAATCTAATGAAAATGAGTGTTTTATTGGTTTGCTACAAGCCTACCTTCACTGTCACGGAACTTGCCAGTTGCAATCATAATCAGGTCATAAAGTGCCAAAATTCCGCACCCGCCCATTGTCAACAACTTTAACACACCAATTCCGATATGTCCAGTCATAAATCGGTCAACACCGAGAGCACCTAATAATAGGGATACAATCAACAAAGTAGTCCAGTCTGTGTCAGAGTATTCTTCTTCCATCAAGCCAAGCGGCTGCTCTTTTATGTTTAAAATGAACTCCGGCCTAGAAGTGATGTAAAACGACTTGAAATAGAACTGGATGTGCCCAAAATGGTCAAATTTTCATATTCCGATTTAACAAAAGAGGATATTGAAGGTGTAATTGCTTCTGGTGCCTTAATCACCTCTGCAATTTTACCACATGGAGATATAGATGGCCTCAATCTATGCCCTCATTACCACCTTACGGGACATGAATGCCCATTCTGCGGAATGACTAGAGGATTCGTTGCAATGACTCATTTTGATTTAAAATCCGCATTGGATTTTAATTTGGGAACACCATTGATTTACCTAGCCTTCGTTTATGTTGCCTTGCGATCTTTAGTACCGCTTATATCTGATATCAAAGAATTCAATGTTCCCAAACCAATCTACAATTTGTGGTTGATTTCTACAATAACTGTATTTGCAATTATGGCTTGGAATAGAGTAATTGTTCATCTGTTTTGAACTCAGGACACTATTTGACCCAAGTCAATACACACGGGTCCGAGGGCTTGCGATGAGTTTCGGGGATCAATGGCGAGTCCACGGACTAATGGTACTGGTTGTTTTCTCATGGGGATTGGCCTGGGCAGTAGGTAGAATCCTTGCATTAGGACTTCCTCCAGTGACTGGTGCTTGGCTTAGATACATACTAACGATGATTTTGTTTTATGCTTGGTTTGCGGTTTTGGCATTGAAAGGAAAAGAAGTAAATTGGCTCCCTAGCGGCTTTCAATCTTGGCGGACTCTAACCATAATTGCAGTAACTGGAGTACTTGGTTATCAACTACTTTTCATGAATGGCATGCAGCTTACCGCAGCTGGTGATGCATCACTAATTATCACATTTAATCCGGTTTTCACGGTATTATTGGCAGCACCCATGCTTGGTCAACAAATTACCAGTAAAATGTTCATAGGGCTAGTATGTGGATTCGCCGGTGTTGCGGTAGTTACTGGCTGGAGCCCAAATACAGACATCCCATTTGAAGATAGAATCCTAGGCGATTTCATGATTCTCCTAGCCGCTTTATGCTGGGCAATGACTACTAATAACACCAAGCGAATGATGGAAAGAAGAAATGGCGAACAAGAGGCAACAACATTGGAAATTGTCGTATGGTACTCTCTTATTGGAACTGTTCTATTAACTCCTTTAGCCGCTTGGGAAACCTACCAATATGGTATTCCGAAACCGACCTCAGAGGATTGGTATGCAATCATCTATCTCGCTGCGATTTCAACTGTATTAGCCTACTATTGGTTTGCGATTGGAGTTGAGAAACTTGGAGCAACTGCTGCTGCATCTTACATATTCATGATGCCTGTTTTCGGGGTACTAGGTGGAGTCTTATTACTTGATGAAAACGTTGGATGGTCGCTTCTTCTTGGCTTTGTTCTAATCGTCATGGGAGTTAGAGTAGTTCAAGTTGAAAGTGAAAGATTGCGTATTGGATAGAGGACTTACTTAGCCCCGTAGGGGCTGCACCTACCGTTATATACGGCGGGTAGGTCGGCCGAGCCCGAGGTAATTGAGATGGCACGCAAGCCGGC
>MDTC01102988.1_pt1 | contig 10287 bp, 13 predicted proteins | sample 811181 | NCBI WGS metagenome assembly MDTC01 (sample SAMN05326644, study PRJNA326480) | marine metagenome | isolation source: seawater | place: Pacific Ocean: North | collected 2011
TATCTTTTGATCATCCAGTCCGTAAAACCCTCTTGGTTTGTATGCATCATCTGAAGATAGTGAAACTCCTTCTTATAACCTGCATGACAGAACTTAGCATTACGGAGAGTGTAGTAGAAAGGAGTTGTACCTGCAAAAGCAACTCCAGCATTCAGTAGTATCTTTGGTTTCACAATGGTTTTCCCCAGTATAAAGGAAGTGAACCAAACTCTCGTTTCCAAGATTGGTAGATCCAATCATACTTCTTACGATAGTAATCATATATCTCAGGTGTAAGTTCTGCTAACTTTTGCCCCTGCGATTGACATGGTACATCTTCATCATATTCAATCAAGTGACTTCTGTCTGGAGCATAAAGGTTTTTCCACAGGTTTCTAATAGGGTGGTCTAAGAACTGTGAGAGTTCTTTGGCACCATCTCCTTCCCAGAGTTCTTCCATGACAGTCACATAAACATTATCATAGTATTCACGAATTGTGTGGAGATCATGTGTATAATTAGGAAACTTCAATTGACGTGGGGTAGTAATTCCTTTTCTCTTATTATAAGCAAGCATATAAAGATAGTGTGAGAAAGCACGACGAACAGGATCTCTTGCAATGAGAAGAACCTTGATATCAAATTCAGACTTGAGTGCCTCAGAATATTCAATGGCTTCCTCTGGCGTGAACCCTTTTCTATTACCCATACAACCATCACCTAAAGACTTGTAACCCTTAGTGATAACATGATCATGAAGTGCATGATAAAACTCCATGTACTTGGAAACTGTAGGTTCACCACTCATCAGTTTATGAAGATGATCAAGAGAAAAATCATGAAGAGGTTCAAGATCAATCGTATGATTCATATGATGAGTGCCTGATTTTCCCTTCTGAAAGTTCTCCCAAGTTCCATCACATATTTGATTGTAAATTTTTAAATGCTTATTATTTGAAGTTCCTAGGTATCTAAAAGTCTTACCATAACCAAAGTGAGCATACTTAGCATTTCTTTGAAGAGTATACACAAGTGGAGAAGTTGCTGACCAACCCCATCCACCGATTAGAAGTATCTTTGGTTTCATTTTTCCACCACATTAATATTGATAGAAACTCTCCAGTCGGTGCAAGTGTTTCCGAGAGGTGAGTGTAACATGTCTGAAGGAAAGAAGATTAGGTCTCCTTCATTTGGCATCAGTTCAATCTCCTCGCCATCTCTTCTAAATGCAATACCACCACTACCCTCTGGTAGAGCATAGTAATATACAGAACTTGCAAAAACATGTAGACTTTCATTTACCGTAAAGGTAGGTTGATAACCATACCTTGATTTTTCATGTGTGTGCCATGTATATGCGTTATGTAGTCTGTTTGTAACTAAAGCATATGATGCTGACTTAGTTCTTCCTTCATCGATAGGAATGCCATATATCTTGAAGCACTCTTTGAATACTCTTTTTTGTAAAGGGTCAAGATAGTGAGTATTATTGGGTGTAAGTGGAAAAGCAAGATACCCAGTTTTATATCTTTGTTTGACTGTCCACTTGGATTGTATGATCATTTTTCTAAGTAATAACTCCTTATCTTCAAAGAAGTCATCACCTATATGAATAATATGAATCAAGTCTCTAAGTGCCATACATATAGTTATGAAGATTTATTTTGATGGATGCTCTTGGACACAGGGCACTGAACTTGAGAATCAGGAGGAGGAAAGATACTCCAAGTTGATCTGTAATCATTTAGGTGCAGAGGAAAATAATCTTGGTTATGGTGGTGGATCGAATGATAGAATCGTTAGAAATTTATTAGTAGAAAACAATATAGAGAAGTATGACGCTGCATTCATACAGATGACTTTCCCTGCTAGAACTGAGTATCTCAATTACGATAGTAATCTTATATCTAAGTGGATCAAAGTCAGTCCGAAGTGGAAGTTCACCAGATGGTTACATGAAGATTCTAAAGATGGTAAAGGTGATGATAATTTTCAGTATTATACTAACATAAATGTTCCAATAACAGATGGTCATGCAAAATTCTGGAGACATTACTATACACGAGTAGCAAATCTAAGATACTTTCAAACCAAGGAAAAAATACATTTGGAGACAATTAGAAATACCTGTAAAGCAAAGGGTGTTCCTCTTGTTCTCTCTACAATAAACAATTTTTCCAATCTAGAATTTGATTATGTTATGATTCAGAAGAAGGCAACGAGTGCACCAAAAGGTCATCCAAACAAATTTGGACATCAAATTATCGCCAATGATTTACTGAAAAAATATGAAAATTTACTTTGATGGATGCTCTTGGACACAGGGAGGTGAATTAGAGAATCCAGAGAAAGAGAGATTCTCAAAGTTGATATGTGACAAATTAGGAGCAGAGGAAACTAACCTTGCGATAGGTGGTGGGTCAAATGATAGAATTGTTAGAAATTTATTAGTTGAACATCATATCAAAGATTATGACTTAGCAATGATACAGATGACCTATCCTATCAGAACAGAGTATCTCAGAGTAGACAAGTGGAGACAATTCAAACCTGATTGGAAATTATCGGAATTTAAGTTTGGTGCTGATAAAAAATTAGAATCTGCAGATGGTCATGAAAAATCCTTGAAATATTACTATACTAATATAGCGAATCTAAGATACTTTGAAACCAAAGAGAAAATACATAGAGAAACAATCAGAAGTTATTGTAAAGCAAACAACGTACCTTTGATACTTTCTACAAACAATAGATTTTCTAATCTAGACTTTGATTATGTTATGAAAGTAAATAAGGAAACAAGTGCACCAAGAAAACATCCAAACAAACAAGGACATAAAATTATCGCTAATGATTTACTAAAACATTATGAAAATTTATTTTGATGGATGCTCCTTTACATGGGGATCTGAACTTAAAGACAAAAAGGATAGATATTCGAGATTGATGTGTGATGCCTTAGATGCAGAAGAATGCAACTATAGTAAACAGGGTGGATCTAATGATAGGATTGTCAGAAACTTATTGGTAGAGAATAATATCGAAGAATATGACTTAGCAGTCATACAGATGACCTATCCTGTCAGAACAGAGTACTGGGATGAGAAGTGGATCAAAGTCAATCCAAAGTACAATTTTGCAAGATGGTTATTAGATCCAAGTCATAGAAGAGTGAAGCACGAGAAGGCAAGAATACTAAAGAAAGAAGTCAATCCGTTTTACTCTAGAATTGATAAACTAGGAGAGAAGTTTGTAGATCATGGTGATCACTGGATGTATCATTATAAGTACATACATAATGAACATTATTCACAGGTCAAAGAAAACATTCAATCCCAAACAATTCGTAATCATTGTAAAGCACATAACGTGCCAGTCATATTACTTACAATCAATACATGGTCTAAAGTAAATTTTGATTATATGGTAAAGTTGAATGGTAAAACACGAGCAGATAAAGGTCATCCAAACGAAAAAGGTCATCGTGTAATTGCTGACTCTCTATTGAAATTATGCAAGTAGACTTATTATTTGTTGGTGACAGTTTCACTTGGGGCGAAGAATTACAAGGTCCTGAGAATTATCATTACAAAAGAGAAATGCAAAGATTTTCTGGTGTAATGTCGATTGACTTAGATAAGTCTTATGATAACATCTCACGTAGTGGGGTAAGTAATGATTGGATTGTGAAGAAAACTGTCGAGTGGTTTAAGTCAGGTAATAGTTGTGATACTGCCATCATTCAGTTTAGTCATCAGGACAGATGGATAAGGTATGATGAAGTTGGCAAACCTCACCATATGCCAGCACACACAGGCACCTGTAAACATACTGCTCTGAATAACTATTGGAAAAATATGTTCTTGATACGAAACTATCTAAAAGATAAGTGTAAGATAGTTCATCTATCTCTGACTACAGCACCCTATGGTACGATAGGGAAAGATTATAAGAAAAACTTTTGGTACAAGTGTGTGGGTGATGTAAGCATACTGGAACTCAAACCTCTACTCAGAAGTGAGAAAGAGAATTGGTGTCCCAATCTCAATAGTGATATCTTAGATGATAACAATAACAAGAGATTCTCAGGAGTACACCCAAGTGCAAAAGGTCATCGAAAAATTGCTGAAAATATAACTAGACTGATAAAATGAAGATATTATACAATGGCGATTCATGGTGTTGGGGTTACTCTCTGGATAATAGAGATGACAGATACGCTGTGCAGTTAGCAAAACAATTAGGTGCAGAGTACACCGACCTTTCTCTTCATGGTGGTAGTAATCGGAGAATCGTCAGAACTACAATGGAACATGATGTGAGTCAGTATGATCTTGGAATCATTTGTATGACATTCAAGAATAGAACTGAATTTTATTTGGATGGTAAGTGGGAGAAAGTCAATCCAGGTAGAGGTAAAGGAAAATTATTCTTAGATTACTATGCAAATTACTATGAGGAAGAATATGGGCACACTGATGAGATGATATACAGACAGGCAATTATAGATCACTTTGCAGTAAACAATACTAAGTTGTTACTTCTTACAGTGGCGAAAGATTCTAAATTTGATTATGATTTATTTCTAAATAAACCCGATATACCTTTAGGGGAAACAATGCATCCTACTAAGGTCGGTCATCAAATTATCACACATCGGATCTATGAAACGCTTATTAAAATGGGTAAAGTTGAAATACAAAATGTGGAAACTGAGAAAAGAAGACCCTTTCATCTATGAAGAATGAGAATATATTTTGATGGGTGTGCAAAGACTGGAGGATACGGACTACTCCCTGATGCTGTAAGATATAGTAAATTATTGTGTGATAAGTTAGGTGCTAAAGAATATAATATTGCTCAAAGATGTGGTAACAACAGAAGAATTGTAAGAAATTTGTTGGAACATGATCTATCTAAATTTGATTTATTTGTCTTACAAATGACAAAGAGAAGAAGGTTTGAATACTTTGATGGCAACAAATGGATTTCAATAGGATATGATCAGGGTAGGTTGCCAAATAAGATTTTGGGTTTGTCAGGAAAAAATATGATAGATTTTATATCAAGAAGAGATGATAATAATAATGTGATCAAGCATACAAAGTGGGGTGATGATATTGTAACTCAAAACGAAAAATGGGAGTACACAATCAATGATATATCTGATGAACTCAGAAAAATGATAGAGTACTTACTCTATTACTTCAATAATATATACACAGAGGAGCAGGGAAAGATTGATGAGTTGATGTGTTATTCCACAATCAAATCTATTCTCAAAGATCACAACCATATCATACTATGGATGGGAGGAGGTGATTGTGATTTACCACTTGATCTCAAGTACAAAAAAGGTAAAAAGTATAAAAGTGGACTTTACTTTGGTAATGATGAACATCAAATGGTTTATCAAGACATTTTGAGGAAGTATGAAGATTTATTTTGACGGATCGTCTTATACGTATGGAAGTGAGTTAGAAGATAAGAGCAAGAGATTCAGCACTCTCATATGTAAACATCTTGGGGCAGAGGAATATAATATATCAAAAGGTGGGGCGAGTAATAATAAAATTGTTAGACAGTTAGTTACAGAAAACGATGTTGCAGACTATGATCTTGCAATCATACAGATGTCTATGGCAATGAGATGGGAGCATTATGATGATACTCAGAAGGAGTGGATTCAACTACGTCCTATTTCTAAAGCAAGCGAAAAGGAACGTAAAAAGTGGTTGGCATACTACTTCAGTCGGATTTATTCTGATCACTTTGGTAACACCTATGAGTATATGTTTTCACAATTAGTAAGAGATCACTGTAAAGTCAAAGGGACACCTCTTATATTACTTACTTGTAGACATGCAGATGATCTTGATCACAAATACAAATCAATACCCACTAATTTCAAATTTGATATTGATCTAAGTGATTCTCAGAAGTATCCTCATACTAAAAAAGGTCATCCAAATAAAGAAGGTCATCAATTGATTTGCAATGATGTCTTAGATCTTCTCTCTGATCTCAGAAAATGATACTCTTGCTCTAAGGATGAAGCTTAGATCTCCGCCATATACAATAAATTTATAACCTTCCTTTTCTCTTAGATAAAATTCTTCTGCTGGATCCATTGATAAGTGACTACCAACCACATGATACCCTGTTGCTACGTTGTTTCTTTTACATCCTTCCTTGAATTTATCTAATGACTGTATCAGTAAAGGATTATCCCACTCTGCTGTGCAACCAAGAGATGCTGAAAGATCAAAAGGACCTATAAGTGCAGCATCTACTCCCACACTCAAGATGTCATCTATGTTTTCAATCGCTTCACGATTCTCAAACATAGGTATGAGAAGAGGTTCTTTCATCTCCTCTCGGTATTCATGGAATCGTTGTCCATATTTGTTTGCTCTATTGAACCCAAGACCTCTTGATCCCTTGTAAGATATGGCATCTTTGATGTCAGCAACTTGTTTTTTACTTGTTACCTGCGGAACTATGATACCACATGCTCCCATTTCCATTGCTTCTACACCAAGATAAGGTATAGGTTTAGCAATTCTTGCCATAGGCAATGTATGTCCAAGTTCTAAGGCACGAAATATGTTTGGTAATTGGTGTCTTGTGATATTTCCATGCTCTAAATCCACACCAACGAACTCAAAACCAAAAGTTCCCAACATTTCAGAGACTTCTGGACAAGGTAATACCTGCCAACCGCCTACAACTTTTCCTCCACTAGATAGTTTTGCCCTAATTAGGTCTAATCTCAATTTTGTATTCATGATTTTGTTCTCTGGATGTAGTATAACATATGGTGATGAATTAGAAAACCCCGAAAAAGTCAGATTTTCGAGGAATCATGTCAATATTGCACGGAATGGTTTGTCAAATGACATGATTGTCATGAGAACTATCGAGTATATAGAGCAAAATCTCAATGTAGACTATGTAGTGACGCAATTTACAGTGCCTAGGAGGTCAACATACTGGGAAAATGAGTATAAAAACATAACACCATGGACAGATAACACACAATCAAGGGTATTTTACAAGTATTTGGACTCTCAAGAGATGAGAATGATGAATTTATGGAAAAATGTTTATGTCTTAGATCAATATTTGCGTGATATACCTCATTATTTCTGGAGATTGAGTGAAGGTGCGGAAAAAACATCAACAAATGACAGTATTTTCAAAAAATTGGTGCCTTGGAGCGACATGGTGACCTTATATGACCTAATTGGCAAACCAAAACACAGTCCCGAACACTATGTTCACAGTCACCCTAACAAAAAAGGTCACGATTTGATCGCTCAACACCTCCAAGGCGTTGTTCCACATTTATACTAGCATAAATTACTGTAAGAAGACGATTTTTGTTATGAAATTACAAATTTTTAACGATCCTTGGGAATATGGGATAGTTGATAACTTTTTGTCGCCTGAAAGATTCAAAGAAATTGAAGACCAAGCACAAATAGAGTATGAGAAGTATAAAGTAGAAGGTTGTAACACATTTCGTGCTGGAAAGTATGTCAGATATGTGAAAGATGATATAATTCCTGAGATAACAAAAGATATTATCAATTTTCAAGAAAATAGAGAATATAATAAGTTAGTAAAACTGATTCACTGGGCGATCATGCCCCCAAATGAGGTTTATCCCTGTCATATTGATAATGCTTCCAGAATTCATACCTCAATTTTGTATATAAGTCCAAAAGATAATAATGGCACTATCCTATGCGAAAATCCATCCACAAATGATAATGGAGATCACAACGCACCTGACAAATCAACAATTAAAGAGGTAGAGGTAGAGTGGAAGACAAATAGACTGTTTTCTCACAACCCAGGACCTAAAAAATGGCATAGGTATATTTCAAATCATAGTCATAGAATAAACTTGTCCATATTTTTTGCTGATCCAGATAAAATAGGATCTCATAGACAAGATCATGATTATATCATTGATATATAATTCAGATATACAAAAATCATGAAAAAACTTTGGAATTGGATCAAGGGCGAGTATAAGTTATGGAAATTGCGTCGTCAAGATCCATATATCTACGAAGATGACGAGGATTAATTATTGGGCGACACCAAATATGGGTAAGATGCATATGATGCAACTTATTGAGGTAAACAAGAATTCTTACACAAAAATCAAGCACCCATATTACTTTTACACACAATGGCACGATCCTGATTGTTATAATAGGAGAATAGAGAAAACATACGTCCTGAGAAGAGGACAATCAAATATAGAAACACCAATAAAGAGTAAAACGACGTTTGGTGAGGTAGCAGAGACTACTGGTGAAATACACCCCTTTTTAAATGAGGTGTGTAGTGGTTCTACAGAAGATAATACGAAATTATTCTCCAATACCAGTGAAGTTGGTGGTGATTTGATGAAACAGTATTTTGGAGGGATAAATGATAGAAAACCTCCTGATATTTTGATGAAAGACAAAGATCCTGTTGAAGTATTCTTCACAGACAAGTATCATAGCGATTTACAGAAATATTTTCCAGTATCAGCAGGTAATCACTATCTCGACACTTTTTTAGAACCATATCTCAAGGTAGATGGGTTACATCCAAGTATTGTTCCTTTTATTGATGAATTGTGTGATGTTGACTTTATTTTTGATCCTTTTTCGATAATGGGTAGACATATGTTAGGTGCTCATCCAAAAAGAGACGTTACTGATGTAAATGAAATAGAAAAACGCATAATTGAGAAATATCGCTCAAGAAAGAACGTAATACCATATAAAGAGGATTTAATTGATTGTTTTGCAAGTAAATTGAAAAGATTCAGTCATAAACATGTTTTACATGTACATAAGACCGAAAATGCTGCAATTTTGTATAAAATCGATAAAGGCATCTTATGGAAGTATCTTGACACTGTTGTAAAGCAAATAAGACGAATTGAAGTGTATTTTAAGAAAAATCACTTAGAACCAGTATATTTCAACATGGATAGAGATGATTATCAAGATGTTTTTGGATTTAGCAAAAATAACCTAAAACGCACTCATACACATCCAGGTGACTATCAAGAACGAGAGAGGTATATGACAATAGCAAAAGAATATGTTATGATGAGAAATATGAAAGACATGAGGAGACGAGGTAGAATATATGATTGGATTTAGTGAAGGATTTCATGATGCAGCAGTCGCTGTAGTCAATGATGGTAAGATTTGTTATGCTACTCATTCCGAGAGATACTCAAAGAAAAAGCATGATAAGCATCTTGATATAACTGCTGCATCTACAGCACAGTTATTATGTCATGATGGTACGATAGCATTTTACGAAAGACCGTGGTTGAAGAGAACACGGCAGTTCTTTGCAGGTCAGAAGTCTTGGTATAGACAAAGACACCTATCACTCAAACCAACACAATACTATAGTCATCACAAATCCCATGCAGCAGCAGCATTTCAAACATCACCATTTGATGAAGCAGCGATAGTTGTTGTTGATAGTATAGGAGAATGGGATACCACATCTATATGGACTGCAGAATATGGAGATTATGGAGAGGCAGTATATAAGAAGAGATGGTCACAGTGGTATCCTAAGTCAATAGGATTGTGGTACTCAGCACTCACAAAGTGGGCAGGTCTACGACCACTAGACGAAGAGTATATCTTTATGGGTATGGCAGGGTTTGGTAAACCTGTGCACATGAATGTTGTAGAGAAGCAGTTGCATAGAAATAATCACAAGGGAGCGAGAATAGGAGATTATGATAAGTGTGATATCGCAAAGAGTGCAGAGAGAATATTGCAATTAGAACTCAATAACATATTTGCTAGAGCATCACAATATAGTAAGCATATATGCTATGGGGGTGGTGTTGCCCTCAACTGTGTAGTAAACACTGGATTGAGGGAAATGTATAACTTATGGATTATGCCTTGTCCTGGTGACGCAGGGGGTGCTCTGGGAGCAGCATGTCTTGCTTATGGTGGTAAGGTTGATTTCAGTCCTTACTTAGGATATAATATACAGAAGTTATGTGATCCAAGGAGAGTTGTTGATGGACTCCTCGAAAAAAGAGTCGTGGGGGTTGCGAATGGCCGTGCTGAGTTCGGTCCTCGTGCTCTCGGCAATAGAAGTCTATTGGCGGATCCGAGACAAGCAGAAACCAAAGACTTAGTAAACAAGATCAAGAAGAGAGATCTATTCAGACCATTTGCACCTGCTATACTTGAAGAGCACTGTCAAGATTACTTTGACATGCCTAAACAATCAAGGTATATGTCTTACGTTTATAAA
>MDTC01253610.1_pt1 | contig 10287 bp, 7 predicted proteins | sample 811181 | NCBI WGS metagenome assembly MDTC01 (sample SAMN05326644, study PRJNA326480) | marine metagenome | isolation source: seawater | place: Pacific Ocean: North | collected 2011
CAATATCAATAACAAAAATCGCAGAGGCAACAAATCGTCCAGAGAATGTTATAGGAATGCATTTCATGAACCCAGTTCCGATTATGAAACTGGTCGAAGTAATTAACGGGAAACAAACATCAGAGTCAGTAACATCATCAGTATTAGAAGCCGCAGAAAAAATGGGCAAAATTCCTCTGATGTGCAACGATTCCCCTGGCTTCGTATCGAATCGCATTCTCTGCCCAATGATTAATGAAGCAATATTGACACTTCAAGAAGGTGTTGCTGAACCCGAGGCTATTGACGGAATAATGAAGCTAGGCATGAACCACCCCATTGGTCCACTTGCCCTTTCAGACTTAATTGGTAATGACACGGTTCTTCACATAATGAATGTGCTTCATGAGGGAATCGGGGACGACAAATATGCACCTGCGCAATTATTGGTGGATATGGTAGCAGAAGGTAAACTTGGAAGAAAGTCAGGCAAAGGGTTCTACTCATACTCCTAAAATCACAACATTTGATATGTTTACTGCCATCCCAAAGGCATGAGGCGTGCTCTGTTTGGTACCTTCTTGATGATATCCATAATTTTCTCTGGATTGGTCCAAGCAACCGATTACGATAACGACGGCGTTCAGGACGTTGATGATGTCTGTAAGTTCGTCGCAGGTAATGCAACATCAACAGTAGGACTTGGGTGTCCAGATTCTGATGGAAATGGTCTAGCAGATTTCCAAGAGGAAACAAGACACAATTGGGGTGACTCAATTAGAGAGAACATCAATTATTTCAACCCACTTGGTGGTGAACCCCAATCTCTAGAGTGGGCTCACAATGGTTCAATATTCTACGGCGGAGGCATGACAGACAAGGTAGTAGTTTTCGATTCATTTGGTAATTTTGTTGCTGACTTATACACAATGCCTGGTGATGTAAGGGATATCGAATTATCACCAGACGGCAGCATGCTAGCCGTTGTTAGCAAAGGAACAGGTGCGGTTATATTGAATTCTACTACCGGAGCTCTGGTTTCCAATCTTGTAAACAATAGCAATGGCACAATCCAAGGATGGGTGTGGGCAATCGGCTGGTCAAATGATCAGAATCATGTATTCGTTCATGACGGTTCAGCGGAGATAGCAATATTTGATACTGCAAACTGGTCTATGATTGAGGTTTTAACAGGCTTCCCTACTTTTGCAAACTCTGCTTGGGTTGGTGGAATAGATACAACTCCTGATGACAGCTTGCTGATATTCTCAACACTGGGACAGATTCATGGATTTTACACTAACAATTGGACAAAAGCATGGACAAATCAGAACCATACGGAATATGTTAGGTCACTCGAGATTAGCCCAGATGGAAGATTCATGCTGTCTGGTGGGGATGCGGGAGTAATCCTTGTTCATGATCTTGATACGCCAAGACCAACTTTGGTCAAACAAATCAATATTTCTTGGTATCCTGATGTGTATGAAATTGAGATTTCAAAAGACGGAGGAACCGCCTTTGTGTCTACAAGATCTAATTCCTCAGGAATCGTGACTTATGATACAATATCCTGGTCGAGTTTAGGTGTCATCTCAGGATTTGGAGATTCCAACAACAACAGAGGTGTAGATGCAATTTCAATTAGTCCGGATGGCGAACGATTGGCAATCTCTCATAGGAGAGGCTGGATGTCTGTTAACATTGTTCCAGACGGGTTTTTGAGAGTACATGGTGATTATTACACTTCCTTGATGGAAAGTTCTTGGCGCTCAACATACCTTAGTTTAGACAAATCACCAAGATTTTGGGAGCATGGAAGAGTTGCTACAACATTGGATCTGTGTGATTCTAAACACTACATCGGCTCAAGTACAAATGGTGTCAGTCCCTTGTATGCCTCAAAAGATGCTAATTACAGCGACAATGGACTTTGGGATTGTAAAAACACAGATGAGCAGATTTTGGATGTAACTTATGGTAGGGCACCAGGTGTATTAATGGTCAAAGCAAATGGTGACACCGAAGCGTGCATACAAACAAACGGTGGGCTCTCGATGGCACAAGTCCGTTGGATGACATCATCTCTTACCAAAACTGATTTGACCTCTGATGGTGGAATGCCTGCGCTAAATTGGGACTCAGTAGTTCCAAATGACGATGGCGACGGAATCCCTGAATGGGTTGATCTAGATTCTTCTTGTCCAGACCAGGAAATCGTGCTTTCACACAGATGGGTAAACAAGACTGATACAACTATTCTGGAAGAATCTGTATTGTGTGCAAATTGCGAACAGCCTGATTCAATATACACTTCGACTTCATACAGGTATCGTGCAGTAGCAGGTGAATACAGATCAGATGTCGTAGACGGTGTTGCGGCATCTGCGGGAGAGGGCTCAATCGGATTCACTGAGCTAGTTTACAGTCTAAATAACAACAATGGGACATATCTTGTACCTCTCGTGGACAATTTCACACATGGTGCCCTAGATGCCATATCATCTGGTGAAAACGCAATAATTCCAACTATAAATGCATCAAGAACCGGAGAATGGCCTCTCCAAACTGACATGAGGGCGTTTGTTTCAATGGAACATCTCGACCAAAATCTTCCATTCTTGAAGTACCTGCTCACAGATGTTGGTCAGCTAAAATGGGAACAAATGGGCTTCGTTGGATTGGATGCATGGGGCCTGTACAAATCTTGGGAAAGATTGGGTGTCGATATGTCCTATCTACTACCTGATGAGGATTCTGACGGGGTTTGGGATGGCGAAGATATCTGTCCTGAAACTGAGGCGGGAATATCGGTCGACGAATTTGGATGTGCTGAATATCAACTTGATTCAGATGATGACGGATACACCGATGATATTGATGATTGTGACTATGTCTATGGAACATCGACATATGGTTTAGTTGGTTGTCCAGATATTGATGGTGATGGCTATCCAGATACCCTTGACAGCCATCCAAGTGATTCCTCGGAATGGAATGATACTGATATGGATGGATTTGGTGATAATACGGATGATTGTTTGACCGTATTTGGAAATTCTACTAATGATCTGAACGGATGCGTAGATGATGACGGTGATGGATGGTCAAATTCTGGCGATGCTTTCCCGAATGATGAAACAGAGTGGATTGATTCAGATTTAGATGGCTACGGCAATAATATCGATATGTTCCCATTCGAATTTTCCCAGCATATCGATACGGACATGGATGGGTTTGGTGATAACGAATCCGGGTTGGAAGGAGATGATTGTATAGATGTAAGTGGCTCATCTTTCAAAGGTGGTATATTTGGCTGCCCAGATAGTGATGGAGATGGCTGGGCTGATATCATCGATGACTTGCCCAACAACCCAGAGCAACACAGAGACTTGGATGGGGATGGTGTTGGAGATGACTCTTCCATGGGTGATTATGATTGGTGTGTAGAAACATCTGCAGAGGAAATTAGTATGGTCGATGCAAATGGCTGCGGCCCGTCTGAAAGGGATACAGATTATGATTCATTTACAGACAACATAGACCAGTGTCCAAACACTCCAATCGCTAAGTCAACTCAAGTTAATACCACGCTATATCTCGAAGACGGTGAAACCGTCAATCCGTTTGTTGGTTGTGCGCCATCCGAAATTGATGCAGACGGTGATATGGTTACTCTGGATAATGACTGGGATGACAATAATCCAGACCAGTGGAACGACGAGGATGGGGATGGATTTGGTGACAATTCTGATGGTGAGAATGGAGATGACTGTCCAACACAGAGGGGAACTTCGATTTTCGATAGAGTGGGCTGCTACGACCTTGACGGCGATGGTTGGTCGTCTCAAGGAGATTTCAATGATGCTGACCCCACTCAATGGAACGATACAGATGGTGATGGATTTGGTGACAACTGGGATAATCCGGATTGGAATGAATCTCGAACATTAGGAGAATTTGTTGTGGGGGCGACCCAACCAGATAGATGTCCTGAAGAGTACTCAGCGTTCCTATACACAAATACACAAGGATGCCTGAGTGCTTTGGTTGTGGATGACGAAGAGGATAGTAGTTCTAAGATTGAACAGGAATCAAAAGGCAATAATCTTGTTTTGATCTTAGGAATAGCTGGTGTCGGAATTGTGTTTATCCTGTTTGGGGCTATTGCTGTATTGGTAAAGAAAAAGCCAAACAAGACCAATAAACCAAAATCTACCAAAGGTCAATCCAAATCAGAAGATAACGATTCTGTAGATCAAACAGATGTAGTTAATGATGAGATGGAATCAGTCGATTTCGTATCCTCTTGGGAAGAGCTTCCAGATGGTGAGTGGCTACCGAATGATGAAAACGGTGTAAATTGGTACAAGGATATTCACGGGAAGCACTGGTATTCTGACGAAGATGGATTCAGAGTATGGGATGAATGAAACTATCAAAAACAAATACAGTTTCTTTGACATGTGGAAGAAGTTTACCTTGTTACAGGTGCATCGAAAGGCTTGGGAAAAGCAATTAGCGAATTATTAGTCAGTGACAAACGAGTAGTCATTGCATTAGCTAGAGGTAGTGATGAATTGTTATTGGTTGAAAAATCCCTCAAATCAAAAAACCAAAACTCGATGATAATAGAATGTGATTTATCGGATAAAAATTCCATTTTCGAAGCCTGTAATATCATAAAAAACCGGTTTACACATTTATCAGGAATCGTTCATAATGCTGGTACTATACAACCAATATCTAAACTTCTAGAATCAAATAATCAAGTATGGGCACGTGCAATCATGGTCAATTTGATAGGTGTTCAATGTTTAACCTCAAATTTGTCTAATGTCATGGGTGGGCATAATCATACACGACTTGTAACAATCTCAAGTGGAGCAGCACTGCGTCCTCTCACAGGTTGGAGCTCATACTGTGTTTCTAAAGCAGGACTAGACATGTGGACAAATTGCATGGCAGAGGAAGGCGCTGAGAACAATATTTCAGCGATTGCGATTGCTCCAGGAATTGTTGACACGGGTATGCAAGCAGAGATCAGAAATACCACACTTGACCAATTCCCCCAACGAGATAATTTCATAGGATATCATGAAAACGGAGATTTGGTTAATCCTAAAGAAGTAGCTGAAAAACTTCTACCTTTTTGTACTGGAATTTTGGGTGAAAATGGTCACAGATATGATGTTAGGAACTTGTGAGTAGTACCTCATTTTAATGGCAACCGTCATAAGCCCTAACCACTGCCTGTAGTCTAGGGAGACATATGCCTGGTACAACTCGTGTGGAAATTAGGACTCTAAAAGTCGGTAGATACTGCTGCGTCGATGACAAAGCCTACAAAATCAACTCGATATCGAAATCAAAGCCAGGCAAGCACGGGTCTGCCAAAGCACGTCTTGAACTAATTGACATATTCACAGGTCAAAAGATATCTCATGTAGGAAGCGTAACAGATTCAATACATGTTCCTTTGATCGAAAAAGGAACAGCAATGGTAACCCACATAGAGGGAGCAGAGGTACACGCAATGAACATGCGTGACCACTCGATGATGATTCTTCCAATGGAGGATGAAATGGAAATCGATGCTGGAAAGGAAATAATGTGGATGGAAGCCCTTGGCTTGTACAAAATAATCCGTGACCATTGAAATTCGCTTGCGAGGGGATTAGTTGGGAGTAAAGAAGTCGGCCTATCGCCAGCCTGTAACGCCTGAAGGGCTTAAGGCGATAGAAAAGGGGACTCTTACTTGGCTCGATGATGAGATGTATAACAATCTAAACACTGGTGTCCTCGAACAATATCTCGAAGAAAAAAACCTCGAAGAGGCATTCGAAGTATCTCACTGGAATACTGGAAAAGTGATGATTGGAATTGGAATCGGTGCAGTATTTTCCGGTGTCACTGCATACATTGGTTTGAAACTTGGACTGGCTATTTCCGCAGCATGGTATATCGCTTATTTGCTCGGTATGGCTCTAAAGTGGTCTCCATCAGAGGTCAACATTGCTACTAGCGCTACAACAGGAGCTACACATGCATCAACAGGTTTCATCTTCACCTTCCCGGCGATTTTCCTTCTTGCTACCAAAGAACAGTATTTCCTTGCTGATGGTCCGATGATTGTACTGGCGGCTGGAGAAACTATGCGTCTAGCCTTTGTTGGTATTGTAGCATCTATGTTCGCCGGTTTCCTTGGCGTGATGTACTTCATTATCTTTAGAAGGGTTTGGTTAGTTGAAGATCCCCTTCCCTTGCCCGGTTTCGAAGCCACTTTGAAAATGCTCGACATAGCGAGCGATGTTAGCTCTGGTGCAGTAGATCATGCTAGGGAATCTCTGAGAACGATTGGTGTTTGGACTATAGTTACTATGGGTGCATTATTCATAATTGAATATCCATTGGTTTGGATAAAAACATCTGCGGGCACTACAAAACTTGCATTGATGGACTATATAGCTAAACTCGGCACAGCCGATACTTTTGGTCTTGCCTCATTTTACTCAAAAGGTAAAATCCATCAACCAGGAGAAGTAATCGATGGGAAGCCCATGGGGCCAAGCCATTACACGCCAGACGGTGCACTTAATCCATTCAATTACACTTACATCGGTATTGCGCTAACTCCATCCATGTTTGCTATTGGATGGTTTATGAAGACAAGAGTGGCTTTCCTTGTTAACCTGGGCACCATAGTGGGCTGGCTTTTCCTCGTTCCACTTGCTGTTGCACTGAACTTCCCAGTTTTCGAAGCAAAAGTTGGAGGAAACATACCTGTACAGGATTACTATTCGGTTGTCTATGGAACTACTGGCGCTGCCCAGATGATTGCTTTCGCTAAGACTATCCGTACAATTGCTATTGGCTCAATCGTCGGAGGCGGTTTGTTCGGTCTACTAAAGATGTGGAAAGTATTTTCAAACATCTTCGGAGATATTGGCAAGGCATTGAAAGGAGATGCAGGAGAGGAATATATCGAGGGTAAAGGCTGGTACGAATGGCCACTAGCGCACATACCGATATTCATGGCACTAACATTTGCATCAATGATACTAATATTCGTTCTGGGAGGGTTCCCAGTTGTTGCTAGTATCGTGTTCGCATTGGTACTAATATCCACCACATTCTTGCTTGGAGCAATTGCAGTCAGAGTGATGGGAGAAACAGGTATCGAACCAGTTTCTGGCACTTCTTTCATTGTTCTATTAATGCTGCTCGGTGTCTTCCTGAATTTCGACGAAGCACTCGGTTTAAACACTCAAGAAGCAGTACTGTTAGGCCTTGTAGGAACTACTGTATTCGGCTCAGCGATATCAATGTCTGGAACCGTCATAGGAGATTACAAAAACAGCCTATACATTGGTAATAGGCCATATCACATCTCTAAGGGTAACATAATGGGAGTTGTGCCTGGTGCTATAATTGGTGCAGGTGTTGCAATATTCCTATCAAGAGAGCTTGCTGAAGGACGAATTGATTTAATTGCGCCACAGGCAAATGCTTTCGCTACATTCTCAGTAATTTTTGCTGAGGGACAAGGAGATCTGATTCTGCTTGGACTTGGTTTCTTACTTGGTGTATTTGTTGAATGGGCTACAGGAATGGGTACATCATTCGGATTGGGTATGTATCTCGATGTACCTCACACACTACCAATGCTGATTGGTGGTGTAGCACGTGACAAGTGGGAAGAAAAGAAGTTGGAACCTAGAATAGAGGCCATAAAGGAGAAAGAAGGCGTTGTAGTTGCAGAAAAGCAACGAGCACTAATCCTTCTTGGTACATTCATGGTTGCTGCTGGTGGTTTAACAGGTGAAGCATTCCTTGGTACAGAAAGTGCAATTTTGTCCTTCGTTGACTCGCTTTGGATGTCATCGGTTACAGATGACGGTACGGTGGTTCCAGGCTTATTGCAGGGCATATTTGGTACAAGTGATGACTTTGTTAACTCATTTACATGGTGGTCAATTAGATTAGGATCATTCATTGCGATTAATCTTGCAGTTGGATTAGGAATATATGTACTATTCAAGAGAGCAGGAGTCATTGGTGGCTCACCTGCACAAGACGCTGAATTAATCGAGGCGTGATACAATGTCTCGCACCCCTCCACTTGTGTGGGGAATGCTTGTTGCAGGCGTTTTAGGCGTCTCCTCTGCGGGTGCAATTCTCTCTTATCTGGATGATATCCCTCCGCTGATGAGAGCATCATGGAGATTACAAATCACTGTAATAATGCTACTTCCATTTGCTACTTATCAGTACATGCAAATGGAAGATGGGATGAAAGAGAAGCTAGTAGAGCCAAGAACGCTCTGGATTTTATTCGGATCAGGAGTAGCATTAGCGGCACATTTTGGAGCGTGGGTAACTTCTCTAGATCATACATCCCTCGCCCATTCGCTATTATTCGTCACCAGTCACCCAATAATCATAGTTGCAGGGACTGCATTATTGATTAGAAGGCCGCACAGACTGGAAGTAACTGGTGCCTTACTTGGTTTACTCGGTGCTGCAATAACTCTACTGGATGCAAGAGGTGGTGGTGAGGTCACGATTTGGGGTGATTTCTTAGCATTCATGGGTGCGATCACAGTTGTAGGTTACATTGTCGCTGGTAGAATCTTGAGGGAGTGGATGCCTGTATTCGTTTATGCTGTACCTGTTACACTTCTTGGTGCAGCTCTCTTAGTACCAGCATCTATTCTGATGGGAGAGAAAACCTCTGCCATTGGTTGGGTTGACTCTGAATTGCTAGAGTGGTTTGTATTATTGGCATTCCTAGCAGGCATAGTGGGACACACAGGATTAAACGCTTGTCTAAGGTGGATACCACCATTAACAATCTCATTTGCAGTAACATTAGAACCACTTATTGGAGCACTGATTGGATGGTTATTCTTCAAAGAATCAATCCCTGGTCACTGGACACGATTAGGAGGACTTGTGTTAATTGTTGGGATTATGTTGGTAATCAAAGGTGGTGCAGAAATTGGCGTGGATCCTACTAACGAATGATGACGGTATTAATGCTGACAGCCTGCAAGACCTCGTCACTGCGCTACATGACAAAGGTCACAAATGCATAGTATTCGCACCCAGTGAAAATAACTCAGCAGTAAGTATGAAAATTTCACTAGCAAAGCCTCTATCTGTAACGAAGATTGAAGACCCTCGTGAAGGAATTTTTCAATTTTCTATTGGTGGCACGCCGTGCGATTGTGTGATAGCCGCTTTGGATGGTGGTTTACAAAAATTAGTTCCAGGAATAATGCCAAAGTTGCTAGTTAGTGGTATCAACCTAGGACCAAATCTCTCGCAAGATGCATACCATAGCGGCACAATTGCTGCAGCTAGAGAAGCGGGTATGTATGGAATGCCGGCAATTGCATCTTCATGGTCGTCATTCGACCCAGAAGGCATGGAAATTGCGATTGATGCTACTATTGAACTGATTGAAGCAGCCCTTGCTGTATTACCAGATGAGCCAAAGAACCTCAACCGACCACATGTTGATGTAAATGCTCCTCATGTAACATCTTGGCCAAAAAAGTCGAGAAATGATTGGGAAGAAGAACCCATCAAGTCGTTGAGGGATTCCTTTGCTGCAGGGGAAATGTTGCTGAATCTGAATGTTCCAAGGGGCTGGAGTGGAAAATTCGCATCAACTCGCTTAGGTATGAGATGGTACAGAAGTGCTATCACATTCTCCAATGACACCTCTACATTCCAACTGGGTGCAGCAAGAATTGATGTTGATGAGGTTGAATTTGGAGATGTTGACAATGATATGGTCGGTATTGCTAGTGTAACCTGCATGCCTTCATGGCCGCAAACTCACCCGCTTGAGATGGATATGGATTTGCTTGCTTGGTCCTTAGAAAATAGCAAAGATGGTCTACCAGTTTGGCTTTCCTGAACTTTAATTGGTGAAAGAATGCGACGCCGTTGGACTGAAGAGAGGCGTAATAATCAGAAGCAAGCAGACTGGATTGTTGGTTGGTTAAGGGACAATGGGCCAGCAACCATCCGTGAGATAGTCGCTGCTCTACAAAATGAGGGAAGAGATGTACAGGCACACATAATCAGAAGGGCGCTGATAAAATCCCAATTTATCATAAAACTAGACGAGATTGAAATAGATGGCGAGACACATTCCCGATACGAGTTTTCTAGATTGGACTAAAATCACAAACGCTAACAATGAATATGGATCACTGCGATCCATTTTGAACGTCATTATCTATGCACGATGGTGTTATGGAGGGCTCAACGACAAGTTTGTACAAGGGTGCCCCA
>MDTC01016947.1_pt1 | contig 10286 bp, 6 predicted proteins | sample 811181 | NCBI WGS metagenome assembly MDTC01 (sample SAMN05326644, study PRJNA326480) | marine metagenome | isolation source: seawater | place: Pacific Ocean: North | collected 2011
GAACGCGCAGTTTTTCGATATCGTCGACACCTCTCAGGTCCGTTTCCATTTCGCGGAGTAGTTTGTACCAGCGGTAAATGCGCGACCGAATTCGCCAACGGTAGAGAGGGGGGGCAATTTTGAAGAGTGGAAAAAGCAAAGTCAGGGCAGGCAGTAACAGAATCGCTCCGCGATCGAAAAACGAAGCAACCCAAAAAGGCAGGTACTTCTGAAGCAGTGGTGGACCAGACTCAAAATAGAGTTTTGCTGATGCGTTTAAGGGAAATTCAATGTATTGTGCAGATGGAAGTTGGGGGTGCTGAAACAGGCTCGGCTCATTTTGGTGAACGGTATCAGCTGCACGTAGTAGCACCGGAACTAACGAGTCGTGTAAACGCTTGTTGGCGACGAGGTTAGCAGCCGGCGCAATCAAGTGGACATTGGATTTTGGGTAGTTTCTCTCAAGGTCAACAACACCTTCTTCGAGTAACACAGCTGACAAAAAGGGGTGCCGCCTTGAGTATGCCTCGTGACGCTCGAAATCGAGTAGACGAAGGTCTGGAATCCGTGCCAGCGACTGGACCGCCTGAGCACTTGGTGATGTGACGAAAAATGCGGCATCAATGGATCCATCTTTGAGTTGGCGCACTGAATCAAGACCGCCAATCGGCAGGAAATTTGTGGAGGATGACGTGATTCCATTTTCTTTTAAGAGTAGCGCTGACAAAGCTGCTGTGCCGCTACCAAAACGACCGGTGGCAATCGTTTTGCCCTTGAGAGAACGCAGGTCAGGGTAAGGTTCAACGCTACGGTAAAATACCCAGACTGGTTCTAGATACAAACTTGCCAGTGACTCGATGTTGGGGTCTGAAAGTTTGTTTGCTGCAGCAGTCCCGCCTTGAACAATTGCCAAATCGATTTTGTCATCTTTTTGCAGTAATTCATAATCGTCCAGTGACCCATTGCTCGTATGAAGATGAAGCTCGATTCCCTGCTTCGCTAGCTCGTCTGCATAGGCGTTCGCAAATTGAAAATAGGCACCATCTGGTGAACCAACCGCCATGTGTATCTCACGTGGAGGCGCTGGCTTGATGAAAAACCAAGCCAAGCAAAATCCGATGAGGGCGATAGCGAATCCACCGCCCCAGATTTTCAGCCACAACGAACGCAGTTGGCGGCGTGTCTCTAGGAAGTGTTCGCTGAATAAGCTTTCTGAATTAAGGCTCATCGTCAATCAACTGTCCGAAGCTTTGTTTAGGAAACTCGACAACCGAACAATGGTGTGTGCGTGTACAGTGTTTGCGTCCATGTGATTCCGTTCGGGGCATGGAAGCAGCATGCGTGCTTTCGTGATTATGGCACGATTTGCCTAGCCTGATGGCGATGAATTTTTCTGGAACGATGAATCAACAATGCTTTGTTGTACTCGGATCTTGCGAGGGTGTAGTAACTGCAGGTGGTTTTGCTCGTCATTCCGGAAATGCCCTGCTGCTAGGGAATCGCTTTTCGGGCCGTGTTTCCTAGAGGCTGAGGAGCCGGGGAAGGTGGGGGTAGGGCCCTTCTTACCACCCACCAGGCGCAGTCGGCAAGCGGGGAGAGGCTACGCCACGCGGATCTGGGCGGGGTGAGGTTACTTTCGGGCCTCGTCCAGCGTCCGAACCTCTTCGCCTTTGCTGTTCCACCATTTCTTAGCAATCTGGACATCGTCTTTCGAGGTTAGTTCGCCCATCTTCTGTCCGTTCTCGTGCCACGTCGTCCTGAGGCCCTCCTCTCTGCCGTATTTGTAGGTTGTTTCGCGGCGCTTCTGTCCGTTCTTATACCACAGCGTCTCGAGGCCCTCCTGTCTGCCGTCTTTCCTGGTTCTTCCTTCCATCTCCTTCTGCCCGTTCTCGTGCCAGATCGTCCAGAGGCCCTCCCATCTGCCGTCTTTGTACGGGACCAGCCTCTCTACTTGTCCCGAATCATACATCAACTTTCCCCACCCGCTGTATGGTTCCGATTCGTTGGCCTGATAATAGAGGCCTTCCCGCTCTTCGAGTGACTCAATGTCGATGGCCACTTCGAGGAGTCGCTCAACGTCGGCATCGCTCAGCGAGTTCGGGGTTTCGCTAGGTTCTTTACTGAGAGACTCTGCGACAAGTGGCTTTGCAGGGACTGGTCTCGCGGTATTGGCAGAGGGCTTCGCGGCTTTACTCGGTGCCGTTGGGCTCTCAACACAACCCGCGACCAGTAGCGCGGCACACAGCAGGACGAGTATCTTCATTCCTGAGTCCTATCACCCCCCATCGCGAGTGGGCAAGCGGGGAGAGGCTACGTCACGCGGGTCGGGGCGGGGTGAGTGATCAGGGTTTCTCGCTGATCAGCTTTACAGGCCTATCCCCAAAAGGGGTGCCGATATCACGAATGAAACCAAAAGAACTTTGAGAGCTTTGTTCAAAACAGCTGCTGATTTATTTCGATGTTCATCTTCTCCCATAGAGCGACCAGTTCTGCCAGGCCTTCAGGATTGTCTTTGGCTATATTGTGTTCCTCTGAGATGTCGCGCGAAGGGTTGGACGGTTCCCATTTTACATTGCCCATTGATTTGCTGCTTGGAATTCAGTTGTCGGAGGCTTCGTTTAAAGGGAGGCTTAGTCGTTCTTATGAACTTCCCTGACTTAGCAAAGCTCCTCGAAGCGAGGATTGCGGTGATTGCCGATCATGAATTCCGTGACCGAGATCCTGAGGCCCATCTTGAAGCCCTCAAAAGGGTGAGCGAAGCAATCGTTTCCTGGCATGAAGCGCACCGGAGTGAGATTGATGGAAATCTGGACCACTTTCTAACTGGAGCCAGTTACCAAAAGGCACTTCTCTATCTTGAGACAGGGACCCGTCGGCCGTGCGGGGAGTAGGAGAGTGCTACGGGCCGTCCTGATGACGCGCCTCCAGGCTGAGGGCGTGATTAAGAAGAAGAGGAGGTGACCCAATTCACGCGGATCGGGGCGGGGTGAGGGGGGCTGTGCGGGGTCATGGGATTGAGACGTTGCGTTGCCAGCGGGTGTGCCAGGTGTGGGTGGACCAGTTGTCCCGGGTGAAATAGGAACGGACGACGAGGGTGTCGTCTTCGATGCCGGGGGCATCGAAGAGTTCGGCGTAGAGGAGACCGTGGTAGAGGCCGACGGCTTTTGTTGGGTCGCGGGGGTCGGTTTTGGCGGCGCCGGAGTCGTCGGGGTTGAAGACATCGATGGAGTCCGGGAGGTCGCGGCCGAAGGTTTTGCCGTCCCACGTGAGTTTGCTGGGCGGTGAGCCGTGGGTGTGGCCGTGGACGAGGGCGATGACGTTGTAGTTTGTTAGGGTTTCCCAGAAGCCGTGGAGGTCCTCGGCCGGCCAGTCGTATTCGGGGCCGTTGGGGTGGAGGTGGAATGAGACGATGACCGGCCGCCCCGAACCGCCGACTTTTTCGGCGAGATCTTTGCGGAGGAACTCGAGGCTGGCGCGGGCGGCGTAGTGGTGGCCCTCGCGACGCTCCTCTCCCTCGCCGGCGAAGATGCCGACGGAGACGCCGTGGAGAGGGCCCCAGTCCCAGGAGTAGTGGAGGCCGTTGGATGAGATGTGGCCGACGTGGGGGCGGATTTTGTTGCGCTCGATGAGAGCATCGGTGATGAAGGTGTTGCCCTGTGGGCCGTCGTGGTTGCCGTGGAGGTCGTAGACGGGCCAGGGGATTTTTCCGTCGTTGCCTGTGAGGCCGTAGTCGGCGACGTAGCGGTGCCACTCGTATTTGCCCATGGCGTCGTAGTGGCCGCCGGTTTTGTCGAAGCTGTCGACAAGGTCGCCGGTGACGATGACGCCGAGGAGGTTTTTGGCGACTTGGCCGCCACCGAGATTTTCGGGAATAGGTTGTCCGGGAAGCTGGTTGAGGATTTTGATGAAGCGGGAGTTGGCCTGTTCAGAGTAGGGGTCGAGGGTGGTGGGTGCGGGGGATTTTTCGGCTAGGTACTGGGGGTCGCCGGTGATGAAGAAGGCGTAGCGTTTGGTTTCTCCGGCGAGGGCGGGGGTTGTGATGGCAAGGGCGAGAAGAAGCGGGCTGATCATGGCAGAATTTGATGTTGATTCACTTTGGACGAGTTTTCGAGTTGCCAGGTTTTGGCAAGAGGAAGTGACCCAATCCACGCGGGGGCTGAAGAAGTCTGGCTCAAAACAGGGGCTCACTCATTTCGCCGTTCAGCTTCTCCCAGATGTTCACCAGTTCGGTGAGGCGTTCCGGGTTGGTCTTGGCGAGGTTTCTTTCCTCGGATAGATCCTTGGAGAGGTCGTAGAGTTCCCATTGGGCTTTGCCCGGTGTGAACCTTTTTCCCATGCGAACCACTTTCCAGTCGCCGTGCCGCAGACCCGCCTTGCCTCCCTGACGCCAAAAGAGGGTTTTATGTGGGGTGCCGGTCCCTTTTCCGGTGAGGTAGGGAATGAGGTCAACGCCCTCGACTTGCTTCGGGGCTTTGATGCCCTTGCTGTTAGCCGTCGCAGTAGCGTAAATATCGAATGAGCTGACTGCCTTGTCATAGACCTGGCCGGACGGAATCGTTCCCTTCCACTGCGCCATGAAAGGAACCCGCAGGCCCCCTTCATACATCTGACCCTTCGAGCCTCGCAAAGGCAGGTTGGAAGACGTGAGTTCGCGCGTCGGGCCGCCGTTGTCGCTGAGGAAAAAGACCAGTGTGTTTTCCTCCAGTCCCGACTTGCGCAGCTGCGCCATCACCGCGCCGACACTGTCATCCATATTGGACAACATCGCTGCGAAGATCCTGCGATGGATGTCTTCGATGTGGGCAAACTTCTTCATGTAAGCATCGGCTCCCTGCAGGGGGCTGTGCACGGCATTGTAGGCGAGGTAGAGAAAGAAGGGTTTGTCGTCGTGACGGTCGATGAAGTCGACGGCTTCGCGGGTCAGGGCATCGGTCAGGTATTCCGTTTCCACCACGGATTGACTGCCGCGCACGATGGGGTTGTCGGCGTCGTAGTCCGGCTCGTTGCTGCCCATGTGGGTGGTGTAGATCAGCCCCTTGTTTCCAACCCATCGGCCTTCGCCCCCGCCGGGAAGGCTCTGGCGGCGTAACATGGTGGTCACACCACGATAGGGAGGAGGGGCAAAATAATGGCCCTCGTGCAGGAAGCCGAAAAACTCATCGAAGCCGTGCCGATGGGGGTGATGGTCCGCCGTGCCGCCCTGGTGCCATTTGCCGATCAGTCCGGTCGTGTATCCGGCGCTCTGCAGGGTTTCGGCGATTGTGACTTCCTTCACCGGCAGGCCGAAGCCCGGTCGTTCATTGAGCGGTCCGGTGGGATTGAACTCATAACCGAAGCGTGTCGGATTTCGCCCGGTGAGCAAGCCCGCCCGGGAAGGGCTGCAATTGGGACCGGCGACATAGCCGGAGGTGAACCGAACGCCGTTCGCCGCGATCGAGTCGATATGAGGCGTTGGAATCTCGGGATTCCCCTGACAGCTGAGCTCCCCATAACCGAGGTCATCCGCGAAGAGGACAATGATGTTGGGGCGCTCGACAGCGGAGGCGCAAATGGCCATCGTGGATGTCAGCAGGAGGGCAAATAGAGATATAGATCGAGCGATGGTCATGGAACTTTCTACGCTGAGGTCGTGTGAGACCGCCGACCGTGCCGTTTTATCCGGAGGGAATCCATTTTTTACCAAAATCAGTAACTGATTTCGTAGCAAGGATGCCGAAGAAGTATTTCAGTTCACCTGAAGGTGATAGGGGATCCGGAGTGGGTCGCGACGGGGAGGATTTCGAAACTGCAGCGGGTATCCTGAGAAGGAGCGGCGCTACCAGCTAGCTACTTCTTGAACATCGCGTTGTTCTTGTCGCCGCCGCTCAGGACGTAGGCGGTGAGGTCGAGGATCTCTTCTTTCTTGAGCATCATCAGGAGCATGGGCGGCATGGGAGAGACCTCGGAAACCTCGATACTCTTGACCTCTTTGCGGTCGACGTTGACGCGCTGGTTCGGGTCGGAGAGGTCGGTGTTCAGAGTGACGTTGTCGCCGTTGAGGTTTACAACGACACCGGTGACGACTTCGCCGTCGTTCTTGGTGACGATGATGGGGGCGAACTGGTCGCTGATGACTTTGCTGGGATTGATGATGGAGTCGAGGAAATCGTGGGGGTTGTAGCGACCGCCGGCGCCGGTGAGGTCGGGGCCGGTCATGCCGCCGGCGTTACCAAAGCGATGGCAGGCAAAGCAAGCCGCGCCGGTGAACATCTTCTGGCCGTTTTTGAAGTTGCGACCCTTCATGCCCTTTTCGGCGGCGGCGCTGAGTTCATCGAGAGTCCAAATTTTCGGAGTGCGCCCGGCGAAGATGGCGCCAAGGTTTTCGATGGCGGACTTGGTTTCGGGTTTGCGGGCGATGAGCTCGGCGTGCTGCTTCTTCTCAGCGTCGGTGAAGGTGGCGAGGCTGTCGTCCCTGATGAACTTGATGAAGGTGGCGAAGCTGGCGCCGCCGCGGTAGTTGGCGGCCTTGAGAAACCACTCGAGTTGTTGCTTGCGCAGGTCGGGGGTCCAGCCGGTCTTGAGCATGCGGAGGCTGCGCGCGTATTCCATCTGCGGCTCCTGGCTTTCGGCGGCGCCGATCAGCGCCATTCCCTTGGCGGCGGTGTTGGGGGCCTGGAGATAGGCGAGCGTTTCGCAGAGCAGCCAGTTCAGTTCGAAGGTGTCCGCGGGAAAGGCGGGATCGAGTTCGGTGATGATGTTTCTGACGGTGCCGATATCAGGATCACCGAAACGAACGAGGACTATCTCGATGAGACGGACGTAGGTGATCTGCTCGGGTTGGGTGAGTTTGCTGAAATCGAGCTCGAGGAGGGAGGCGAGGAGATGGTCGCGAGTCGCGGTATCGATGACGTGGCCGGTTTTGGGGCGCTGGCTCGGGGCGACGCCCCTGACGCGGGCGAGGGCGAGGAGGGCCGGGAGGCGGAGACCGGGAACAGTTTCGTTGAGAGCCCTTGTGGCCCAATTTTCGGTGGGCTGGTGTTCGAGAACGACGCGTGCTGCGGAACGAATGTAGCGATCCTTGTGATTGAGTTGAGGCCAGGCGGTTTTGACGGCGTTGGGATCGGCGACGCCGTGGTAGGCTTCGAGTTTGTGGCGCAGCTTCCGGAGCGGGGTGGTCGACGGGGTCATGTCGACGGAAGCGGTGCTTTCTTTGCCGGTATAGGTGACACGGTAGAGGCCGGATTGGACGCGGCGACCGCCGATTGCGAAATACATGGCGCCGTCCCTGGGGAGGATGATGGCGTCGGTGACGGGGAGGGGAGCGCCGGTGATGAACTCTTCCTTGGAGCCTTTGTAGGAACTGCCGTCGGGCTGGAGATGGACGGCGTAGATCTTGCCCCAGCTCCAGTCGAGGATGTAGTAGGCATCCTGGTACTTGGCGGGGAATTTGGCGCCGTAGCCGAAACGGGTGCCGGTGGGGGAACCGGGGCCGATGTTGAGGGTGGCCGGAACAGTGTCGGGGTAGAACTCGGGGAATTTGCCGGCGCCGTTTCGCCAGCCGTATTCCGCACCGCTGAGGACGTGGTTGACGCGGGTGGGACGGTACCAGGAGGTGTTGAAATCGTACTCCATGTCGGCGTCGTAGGTGAAGAGTTCGCCGTCCTTGTTGAGGGAGCCGCCGTAAATGTTGCGGAAGCCGGAGGCGTAGATCTCGAACTCCTTGCCGTCGCGTGAGACGCGGTAGACGATGCCGCCCGGTGCGAGCCGGTCGCGATTGTGGCCGCGGCCGTCGGGCATGCGGGGAAGGAGGTGGTCGTCGCCCCAGAGCTTGGCGACGGGTGAGGTATCGGGTGTGCCTTCGATGGGTCCCTCGGAGATCGAGGCGTTGTTTCCAGTAATGAGATAGAAGTATTTCCCGTCGGGGGAGGGGACGACGGCGTGGACGCCGTGGTCACCGCGCGCCTCGAAAGCGCGGAGGAGTTCAACCTTGTCGAGTTCTTCGTCGCCGTCGGTGTCGCTGATCTTGTAGAGGCCGCTTGTCGACTTCTTCTCGTAGTCATTGACACCGGCGTAGATGGCGCCGTCGACGAAGACCATTCCGTTGATGGCTCGGATGTCGACGGGGACCTTGACGACGTCTTTCTGCTTGAGGACCTGGCCGGGGGCCGGCGCGTTGAAGCGGTACAGGACGCCATATTGGTCGCAGGCGTAGATGCGGCCCTTGTCGTCGGGGCAGAGGGCGACCCAGGAACCCTGGTCGCCGCCGGGAACGGAGTAGATCAGTTCGACCTTGAAGCCCTCGGCGACTTTGATGCGATCGATGGGGGTGGCCGTGTTCTGGCCGATGGCAGGGCCGACCGCGGAGGCGCGCCTGGGCTTGGTCTTGGGTTTTGCTTTGGCCGCTGTGGCTTTGCCCTTGGAGGGTCCCTTGCCCTTGCCCTTGCCCTTGCCCTTGCGAGGGGCGGGCTTCTCGATGAGTTGGGCGTCGCTGGGGATATTGGATTTGGCGAAGGGGATGACGCCACCGGCGGGGAGTTCCTTGAAGCGAACGTCCTTGATCTGGACGTTCATGGCGGGGCCGCGGTGAATCTGGAAAGCGAGGAGGCCGGCGAGGGAACGGGCTTTCTCTTCGTGATCGACGAGGTCGATGGTGACTTTTCCGTTGAGTTTATGGATGAGGTGATTGCCCTGGGCGATAATGGTGTACTGGTTCCACTTGGCGACGTCGACTTCGACGGGGTCGCGTTCGGCGACGATCCACTTCTGTCCCTGCGGGTCGACGACGACGCTCTGGCCGTTCTTGACGACGATGCCGCGGCCGCGTTCGTCGTAGACCATGGCGTTGTTCACGGCGGTGGGATGCACGTCGCACTGGTAACCGCCGATGGACCACTTGCCGTTCTCGGGGAGTTCGCGGCTCCGGTACTGGATGCCGGTGTTGTTGCCGGACTGCTTGATCTTGGCGTGGAGGATGAAGTTCTTCACTTCACCGCCGCGCCAGATCAGAAATTGATTGTAGCTGAGCTGTTCCGGGCCGGTGGTCTTGCCGGTGATCGCGCCGTTTTCGACGGACCAGAGTTCCTTGTTGGCGTCCCAGTCGGTGAGGTCTTTGCCGTTGAAGAGCGGGCGGAAGCCGTCATCGGCGGCGTACAGGGAAAGGGAGCTCAGGAAGAGGGTGAGAAGCAGAGTGGTTTTCATGGAGCGATTGGTCTAGGGTGTGTCCCACCATTATTGCTAGGAAATCGCTTTTCCAGCACTGATTTCAAGGAGCTTCCCCGGGCCCTGGGCCTCCCTACGAACCCGGCCTGTAAAGGCGATCTGCTAGCAGTAACGCAAGGTGCGAAATTTCGTTGTCGCCATCGCGCTCGATGCTCGTGCTCGATGTTCCCCTGCGAGACATTGTCATTGGAACGTTTGACCCTGAATGAAGAAGCCCGGTCCGCGCCTCGGCGGACCGGACCTGAAATCCGTGAACCGGTTTTCAGCGGCTGCGACGCAGGATCAAGCCAAGGAAGCCCAGCCCGAACAGCGCGGAAGTGGACGGCTCCGGAATTGCAGAATCTTGAATCTGCAACCCGTTCCAGGCATCGAACCATCCTTGCGCCTCGTGAGTTCCGGTGATCATTCCTGCGGCGTTGGCGACGATCCCGGTCGCGTTCCCGTCGAATTCGGCGTCGTTGGTAAGCGTGTTGCCAAAGATTGTGAACGTCGATTCGTTAACCGGTCCCGGTCCGGCCTGGGTCTGCCCAAACAGGATCAGGTCATAGAACCCGCCCGGTGTCAGTCCCGTAATCTCCTAAGCGATGCTGGTGCTGGTGGGAGGGGTGCCTGCCGCCCAAGTGCCATCATCAAGGATAAAATGATCCGAGCGCAGAGGCTGACCCGTGCCGTCAAACGGGTACATAATTTGTCTATAGGTAAACGCGGTGCCGCCCGTGTTGTAACTAAAGCCGACGGTGGTCGCATTTCCGTCTCCGTCGGTCATGTCCGTAATGCTTGGCGTCGCATTTTGCGCGGTCGGAAAACTATTCGCAAAGGCCAAGCTGTTCCAAGCGCCTGTCTGGCCCGAGAAGATCTGTCCTGCGATGTTGATTCCGCTGCCGTCGCATTCACGGAGCAATCGGATGATCTCTTCTGGTTTGTGTCTCTTTTGTTTCATTGTTCGAGGACTTGGCTATCCAAATCCTCTCACTCCTCATGGACCAGTCCTATTGGCGGCGGTCAAAGGATCGCGACTGAAATCTGCTTCTGCTGAGCAAAGCGCTCCTGGCTCAATCCGCTCCCATCGCATTCACGGAGCAATCGGATGATCTCTTCTGGTTTGTGTC
>MDTC01042138.1_pt1 | contig 10286 bp, 10 predicted proteins | sample 811181 | NCBI WGS metagenome assembly MDTC01 (sample SAMN05326644, study PRJNA326480) | marine metagenome | isolation source: seawater | place: Pacific Ocean: North | collected 2011
CATCATCATGCCCTGGATCTGTATCAATAATTATCTTCTTTTGTTCCACGTCTGCAACATAGCTCAGTTCGGTGCATAATGTGAACGTATGAGTACAGACTTTCGAGAACTCCAAAAAAAGAACAAGCGGTCTACTAGGTGGCTTCTACTAGCAAGCTTCCTTCTAGTTTTCATCGTTTCCTTTGTCGCAGGTCTTGCACTGACAGGGTTTTTAGGTTTCGGGATTTTCGCCCTGCTGTTCTCAGGAGCCTTAACATTCTTCCAATACCGAAAATCAGCGAGCTTGGCTTTACGAGCTACCGGTGCAATTCCTGCAGATCGAGATGAATACGCTCAATTGCATAATCTCGTCGAGGAAATGGCCCTCGCTTCAGGACTTCCAAAGCCCGACGTCTATATAGTTGTTGACCCTGCACCAAATGCCTTCGCCACTGGCAGAGATCCGGAAAATGCGGCTATTGCTGCTACCACAGGGCTTCTCGAAAAGTTAGATAGGAACGAACTGCAGGGTGTCATCGCCCATGAAATGGCTCATATCAGAAATTACGACATTCGTGTGATGACTGTTGCAGCAGCAACGGCGGGAGCTATAGCTATCATCGCTGACTTGTTTTGGCGAATAGCATTCTTTGGAGGACTGGGGGGAAGAAGCCGAAGCAACAACAACCGGGGAGGTGGACCCCAAGCGATTATTATTTTGTTCGCCTTCATTTTCGTAACTGTTCTAGCGCCGATTGGTGCCGGCTTGTTAAAAGCAGCAGTGAGCCGAAGCAGAGAAGAACTCGCTGATGCAACAGCAGTAGAGTTAACGCGAAACCCTTCTGGGATACGACTGGCTCTAGAGAAACTCGATCAGGACGTTACAGTTGTCCGTAAGACCTCACATGCAACTAGTCATTTATGGATTGAATCTCCAGATGACCACGTGAAAGGGCACAAGGGGAAAAAAATAAACGATATGTTCAATACGCACCCTCCGCTATCAGAGCGAATCAACCTTCTTCGAAAAATGGAAGGCTTGCCCCCATACCAAACATAATTTCGATGCTACGGTGGTCGTACTCAGGGTAAGGAGAAAGGGACGGTGTATTTTGGGGTTGCTCGATGGCCAAGTTGCGATAATTTCTGGTATCGGCCCAGGTATGGGGAGAGATGCCGCATTAGCTTGCAGTAAAGAAGGAGCTAAAGTCGTTCTTGCCGCACGAACCCCCGCAAAAGTTGAATCGGTCGCTGATGAAGTAGCACAAATAGGAGGGACTGCTCTAGCTATCCCAACTGATGTTACAGACTTGGCCCAAATAGATCATCTGGTTTCTTCAACTGTTTCTGAGTTCGGTCAAATCGACATCCTTGTAAATAACGCATTCGTCCAGCCACCGTTTGAGACTCTTGAGAAAATGGAACTCGAATCTTGGTATACAAGTTTCGAAGTTAACTGCACGTCGGCGCTTAAGATGAGCCGAGCTGTGCTGCCTACTATGCGGAAACAAAATCGAGGTTCAATAATTAACGTCTCAACCATGTCAATCCGTAATAATAAACCTATGTTTGGCGCCTATGCAGCAGCAAAATCAGCCATGACGTCAATGACGAGAACCATGTCGAAAGAAGTAGGCCCTGATGGGATTCGGGTAAATGCCATCTGCCCTGGATTCATTTTTGGTGAATCGGTGAAGTGGTATCTGGAAAGTCTCGCGAAACAAAATGGGACAACATATCAGGATGAATACGACAAGGTAGCTAATGAGATTGCCTTGCGCTTCATCCCAAACTCTGAACAAATTTGCGGTTCAGTTCTCTTTTTCGCCTCAGAACTATCTGCAGCTTGCACAGGAACAAGCCTCGATGTCAACGGTGGCCACTACACAACTTTTTAATACGGAAACTATCTGCTTGGGACAAGCGGAAAAAGTGGGTGATCGAAAGGGTCACCTTCACGGATCACTCCCTCTAACTCGGGGAATGGCGGCGAAGTAGGTCCGGGCCTTTTGGCATAAACGGCATCATCCCCTAACCACCTTGCTGAAAAGGCTCTCCTTCGTGTGGTACTACCTCCCGCGGCATGGAGAGTCCGCATATGGAAAAGAAGAACATCCCCCGGATTCATCTCCCATGATCTTATGTTCGGAGATTCTTGCTCCTCATCAATGTTCGGCACATCTTCAAAACCGTCGTATCCATAAGGGGCATGGTCTACAAAGCGACGAGGGGCATACATGGGACCTTTATGGGACCCAGAGAAGAACCGCATAGCTGATTCTTGCGAGACATGGTCTAGAGGAACCCATGTAGAGACAAGCTGGTTTCCATCAACACAGTAATACGGCTGGTCATGATGCCAAGGGGTCTCTTCACTAGTTTGTGCCTCTTTTACGAGCACATGCTCATGAAAAAGCCGTATCCGATTAGATCGAATGGCTTCTCGGGCCATAGCTGCGAGCGGCGACTGAAAGAGAACTTCCTTATACTCGCTGAATCGTTGCCAGTTACAGTAGTCGTCCCAGAATTCTCCCTCATCGCCGGGCTTCGTGTAGTCACAAGACCATGGGCCTCTATCCAGTTTGTTGCGGTCAATTCCTTCGGCCAAGAGATCCAACCAGCAGGCATCTAGGACATTTGGAACGAGGAGAACCCCTTCCAATTGGAATTGGGAAATTTCACTTTCTGTGAGCATTCCTCCATCTTAGGTTTTTACTTCGAGAATCGCCCTATTGCTCTAAATTGGTCGCAAATGGAAGCCCAGCTAAATGTGCATGGTCGTTATAGCGAATTAGCGTCCATCGGCCACGTTTTTCTTCTCTGTCATCAACAGCAAATTCTGTTAATGACGTATTAAGCGTCCAAAGATCAAATTGTCCTCTACGTGGTAGGTCGAGCAGTTGACGAATCGCTACGTCGATAACTCCTCCATGGCAAACAATCACTACACTTTCACCAACATGCCTTGCTATGACTGCCTCCAAAGCGTCAGATACGCGAAAATGGAACCTTTGTAAGCTTTCTGCCCCAGAGGCAAAACTAGAGTGTGGACGTCCGTAGTAATCGGTACTTCCAAACAGTTCTTCTAGCTCATCGTAAGGCTTACCGTCGGCTTCTCCTGGGCGATGCTCGACTAGTTCTCTGTCAGTTATCAGCTCCGCAACATTTAAGGCTGGTTTAATAATCTCTGCCGTCTCAATAGCACGCGGCATGGTGCTTGCATATAGGGCATCAACCTTCATGGCTTCTATCTCGAGACGGTCCCGAAGCGCACTCGCTTGGTCTCGGCCAAGGTCACTTAATCCGGTGCAGCTCTTCTCCCCTCCGAGGATTCTTTCGACAGTGACGTTAGATTCACCATGTCGAATAAGCGTCAACCGAGTTTTTCCTTCATGAGCCATGCATCCATGTAAGCCCGTTGGAGCCCATATATGCAACCTGTGGAACGAGGTTCGTCTACCGTCCGGAAAAATATTCTGCTGGAATAGTCCCTGAAGAAGTTTGAGTAAGGACCTCAAAACCATCATCGGTGACAACTAATGTATGTTCGAATTGCGCTGATCTTCGCCCATCTATAGTTACGACTGTCCAAGTGTCATCCCACATATGCAAACTATGGCCGCCTAAGTTCAGCATTGGTTCGATAGTAAAACTCATTCCAGTAACAAGTTCAGTTGTAGCGCGACGGTCAAAATAATGTGGGATCGCTAGCGAACTATGGAATTCCGGGCCTACACCGTGCCCTATGAATTCTCTCACAACACTTAATTGCTTGGAGTGAGCATATTTCTCAATAGCTTGTCCTATGTCACAAACCTGAGAGCCATTCCGAACTGTTTCCATCCCCTTCGTTAAGGCCTCTCTAGTTGTATCTACCAGATGTCGGCTGTAATCCTCTACTTCGCCCACGAGAAAAGTTACCGAAGTGTCTCCATGAACTCCTTCGTAATACACCGTCACATCAATATTTATGATGTCACCATCTTGCAATTGTCGGCTGTCAGGTATTCCATGACAAACCACCTCATTAACAGAAGTACATACTGACTTCGGAAAACCACGATAATTTAGAGGACTTGGATACGCTCCCTTACGGATAATTTCATCATGAGCAATCTGATCGATTTTGTCGGTTGTTATTCCTGGGGTGACTTCTTCACCAACGTGAAGGAGCACTTCAGCAGCTATCGCTCCAGCTTTACGCATCGATTCGATTTCGCTCTGGGTCCGAACTAATGGAAGGACTGATGGGCCGGGATCCCCTGTCTGTGCATAGGGCGGACGAGGTATGGCACTGGGAACATCTCGTCTGGGGCTCACCAGTCCTTGTTGCACTGGCGGAAAAGAAGCTGGAACCTTCGGAGTCTTCGTCTTACGTTTGGCCATGCTACAAGGCTACCGAATTAACAAATCTATTGAAGGGTGTCAGTCGATGAATCTGCTAATACTCTCAACAATACATGCAGGTTTTGGATTGCCTTCAACCTCGACTGTGATGATGACAACGACTTGGACTCCACCATCGAGTTCAATGACTTGACCCACGGCACCTTTTGCCCTTACGCGTGAACCTACCGGCACGGGGCTTGGAAATCGAACCTTATTAACACCATAGTTGACTCCCATTGAAATTTTGGAGACTTGAAGCAGCTCCGGTAAAAACTGATTTGTAAGTGAAAGGGTTAGGTATCCATGAGCAATTGTTGTCCCAAATGGCCCTTCCTTCGCCCTACTAGGATCAGTATGTATCCATTGGTGATCTCCTGTAGCTTCAGCAAAAAGATTAATTCGTTCTTGGGTGATTTCTCTCCATTCCGTAAAGCCAAGATCGGTACCTTCTGCTTTCAGGAGGTCTTTAGGAGTGTCATAAATTATCGTCATGAGAGGTAGGCTAGCCCAATACACTCCCACGTAGAGAACTCATTTCAGAGTAACGTCGGTGAAAAGGAGGCTAACCAATGGCAGCAACAGGAGGAACTAGAACGGTTATTACTGCCTTGATTGCGAATTTTACGATAGCAATAGCTAAATTCATTGGTTTCGTGATCACCAGTTCCTCTGCAATGCTCGCTGAAGCTGTTCACAGTCTCGCAGATACCAGCAACCAGGCTCTTCTGCTTCTAGGGAAAAAACGATCGGAAAAATTACCTTCAGCCGAACGCCCATTCGGGTTTGGCCGCGAGCGATTCTTTTGGGCATTTGTCGTCTCTCTAGTCCTGTTTTCTCTAGGGTCGATGTACGCCGTATATGAAGGGATAGAAAAGATTCGACACCCCCATGAAATCGAATCTTTGTGGTGGGCATTAGCGATCTTATTGTTTGCAATGGCGATGGAAGCCTACGCTTTCCAGACTGCGATTAAAGAGTCGCGTTTGTACAAAGGCAACCATACTTGGAGACAATTTATCCGTAGATCACGAATACCGGAATTACCCGTTGTTCTTCTCGAAGATTTCGGAGCCCTAATGGGCCTCGCTTTTGCATTCATCTGTGTTCTTATCGCTGATATCACTGGAAACGCTGTTTGGGATGGAGTTGGCACATTGTCGATCGGTATCCTGCTTGGATTAATCGCAATTGTCCTAGCGATCGAGACGAAGAGTCTTTTGATTGGTGAGGGCGCCTTACCTGAACAAGTCATCCGGATTGAAAAAGCTATCGCTGAGTCTCCTGAAGTCTCGCACCTAATTGACATGCGGACTGAATACTTGGGGCCTGAAACCCTTCTAGTCGCGGCAAAATTAGAATTTCGTGAGAGATCTTCACCCTCCGATATCAGCAGCGATATTGATACTGTCGAGAAGCGGATTCGAGAGGTCGAACCACTTGCGAAAATCATTTACCTCGAACCTGGCTCTTTCAAAGATGAAGACGCCTGATTTCTCTATTTCTTTGCATTGGTGTGCCCTCAAGCCCAATGAGCATCTAGGATCGGTGACATGTTTAAAGCGATTTATTTAACTCGAGATGAAGAAAAAAACGTTTCTGCAGAAATTGCGGAGCTTGATGAGAGCAACTTACCAGAACACAATGTTGCCATTGATGTGGAATATTCGACGGTCAACTACAAGGACGGTTTAGCAATCATGGGCAAACCTGGGGTTGTTAGGTCCTACCCGATGATCCCCGGAATTGATTTAGCAGGCACAATAAGTTCTAGCGACAGCTCAGATTACGAAGTTGGTGACAAGATTGTTCTCAATGGTTGGGAAGTCGGAGAATCACATTGGGGAGGATTAGCACAGAAATCACGCCTGTCCTCTGACTGGCTTGTCCCACTCCCTGAAGCTTTCACAACGAAGCAAGCTATGGCTATCGGTACTGCAGGTTACACAGCTATGCTGTGCGTGCTCGCCCTTGAGGAGCACGGAGTACGTCCAGATAACGGCCCTATCCTCGTTACTGGCGCCTCAGGAGGAGTTGGCAGCACAGCTGTCGCTATTCTAGGGAAACTAGGTTTCGAAGTTGTTGCCTCAACAGGGCGACCGGAGGAATCAACCTACTTGAATGATCTTGGCGCATCCGAGATCATTGACCGTAATGAATTAGGAGAAGAGAACCCGAGGCCGCTTCAGGGCACCCGATGGGCTGGCGTCGTCGATGCCGTTGGAAGTCACACTTTGGCAAATGCAATTGCGCAAACAAATGCAAATGGATGCGTAGCAGCATGCGGGCTAGCACAAGGCGCCGACCTCAATACATCAGTGATGCCATTTATCCTCCGTGGAGTAACGCTTGCAGGAATCAACTCTGTTTATGAACCCTTCGCTCGAAGGAAGCTAGCTTGGGACCGAATGGCAACTGACCTAGACCCTGACAAGCTGGAACAAATGACACAAGTTGTTGGCCTCGGCGAATCAATCAACGTCGCTGATCAAATTTTGCAGGGGAAAGTTCGGGGAAGAGTCGTCGTTGACGTCAACGCCTAACGGCTTGACTTAACCACATTCTCTAATTTACTGATCGTTAAAAATCTGTAACACTTAATATCAGAAAATGCGGAGGTAAACCTTGGAACACCCACTTGCGGGTTTGCGAATTGTAGATACAACCAATAACTGTGGCGAATTATGCGGAAGACTTTTGGCTGATTTAGGAGCCGAGGTCGTTCTCATTGAACCTCCCAAAGGTTCAGATTTGCGTCGAGCCGCACCTTTCTCAGCAGGTGGGGAGAGCCTAGGGTTTCTTTGGCGAAATGCGAACAAGTCAGGTATTACTCTTGATATAGCGAGCGAAAGCGGAAACAAAGAATTTCTTCAGCTGCTTAGTGAGGCTGATATTTGGATAGAAAGTGGGGCTGCCCTTGGAAACACTTCGGTAAGTTCAATTGCTGAAATGTTCCCGCACCTAGTTATTACCTCCATTACACCCTTCGGGTACTCCGGACCATATTCAGAATATGTAGCAAATGACGACGTTTTAGAAGCCATGAGCGGAATGATGTTTAAAGCAGGGATCGCCGATAAGACTCCTCTTCTCCCCCCTACAACTATGGCGACAGATATTGCATCGATTTCAGCTGCAGTTGCTACTGTGCTTGCCTTCTATCAGAAGCTACGAACAGGAGCTGGACAACATGTAGATCTTGCCATTATGACTGCAGCGGGAGCAACAACTGACTGGTCCTACTCAAATGCGTCTGTTCTGAAAGCCGCAGGAAGGCCATATAACGAAATCCGGCAGGGCGGAGGATTTATGTACCCCATCTTTGAATGCCTCGATGGTTGGGTCCGAATGGTGATCCTTAGCCCAAGACAATGGGAATCCTTATGGGATTGGATGGGCAAACCTGAAGCATTTGAGGATATGGAATTTTGGTCTCAAGTCGGGAATAGAATAATGAACGCTGATGTTTTGAATCCTGCCTATGAATCTTTCTTCTCAGATAAGAAGATGCTAGATATATGCGTTGAGGGCCAGAACCGCGGAATCGTCGTCACCCCATTACTTAAAGCAGGAGAAGTACTTACTGACCTCCACCTGCAGGAGCGAGGAACATTTGCAGAAGTTGAAATGAAAAACGGTGAAACTGGAAAGATTGCTTCAGGGTTTTTCGAACTTGACGGCTCTCGGCACGGCTTTTTACATCGTTCACCTAACTTAGGAGAACACAACGGATTTTCTTTTAGCAACGATCGAATCGAGTCCAGAAACCCATCAGAAAATATAGATCATCCTTTATCAGGAGTGCGCGTCCTTGATTTCGGTATCGGCGGCGTGGGCGTAGAAACGTCGAGACTACTTGGTGAATATGGTGCGGACGTTATAAAGATTGAAACTCGAACGTACCCAGATTTCATTCGGCTGGTTGCGTTGAGCGAAACATCTCCTTCATTCGCTTCGTCTTCAAGGAGCAAGCGGAGTTTCGGATGCAATGTCAAAACTGAGGAAGGGCTAGAGATTGTAAAGAAACTTCTACAGGAGTCAGATGTCCTTGTTGAAAATAGCGCTACCGGTGTAATGGCATCCTTGGGATTAGATTTCGAAACCCTGAAACAAATCAACGAAAATATTGTGATGGTCAGTAGCCAACTAGTTGGTTCTCATGGCCCAAATAGTCATTGGACTGGGTATGGGCCCACCACCCAAACTTATGGGGGGCTATTGCATCTTTGGGATTACGATGACGACGATCCCCCTGCTACCAACGGCACAATTTTCCCAGACCATGCTGCCGGAAGACTATGCGCACTTGCTGGTATTTCTGCCCTCATAGGGAGTTTGACGAAAGGTGGCTCCACCCATACAGAAGTAGCCCAAGTTGAAGTAGTCGTGAATATGATCGCCGAGCAGCTGCTGAAAGAAAGCCTCACCCCAGGATCTACTGGTCCGCAAGGAAACCACCATCCCCAACGAGTCCCACGCGGACCATTTCAATGCGCAGGTGAAGAACAATGGGTTGTTATTTCTATTGAAACAACGACCCAGTGGGAATCTCTCATAAATGCTATTGGATCTCCCAAATGGGCACTCTCAGAAACGCTAGGAACTCTAGAAGGACGGATAGAGAACTCTGAACTCATTGAGAATAACCTCGCTGACTGGGTGCGAAGCCAAAAGAGAGACGCCGTTGTTAGCACCTTGCAAGGAGCAGGTGTTCCATGCGGGCCGATGCTAATCGGCATGGAAATGCTTGACGACCCTCACCTAAATTCGAGGGGTTGGAACCTTGAAATTGATCAACCTGGTGTTGGATACATGAAGCTAGAAGGACCAGCTTGGATAAGTCCCACCATGGGTGGCCCGATAACGTTCCCTTCCCCTGACCTTGCTGGCCATACTGTCGAAATCGCTACAGAAATTCTTAAAATGGACAGCTCCGAAATTGAGAATTTAACTGAACGCGGGATACTCGAAATCTAAAGTGAGCAACCTGGAATAGTTTGAGAACAATGTCAGAAACCACAAACGGTGAAATATATACAACGAAAAAAGGTGACGTCGGGTGGCTAACGATAGCGAACCCACAGAACCGCAATGCGATGAATCTTTCCATGTACAAGATGGTCCCATCCGCTATCCATGAATTAGTTACTTCAGGAATTCGAGTAATTATTGTGAAGGGAGAAGGGGATGAAGCCTTCGGCGCTGGTTCAGATATTTCAGAATTCGCCGCTCTACGACAAAAAGAGAATTCTCACATTTACGATAAGGCGGAATTAGAAGCGCACGAAGCTATCGAGCGAGCGAACGTTCCAACAATTGCAATGATTCACGGGGCGTGTAGAGGCGGAGGACTTGCTATCGCCCTTGCATGTGACCTGAGGTATGCGAGCGAAGATGCTAGTTTCGCAGCCCCTCCCGCAAAGCTCGGAATTGCTTTCCCCCATGCAGCATTAGAGTCGCTTGTTGCGACAGTAGGGGCCGCACATGCAAATTATCTTCTTCTTACGGCAAGCACGATTGGGTCAGATGAAGCATACCGAATCGGTTTAGTACACGGAGTCAGCGACAAATCCCAACTCGAGCAAGCCGTCAATTCAATTGCCGACAAAATATGCGGATTAGCTCCACAGTCATTATCTGCAGCGAAAACTAGTTTGGCTTATATCGCAGGGAAAGCTACTACCGAGGACGTGGAATCAGCAACAGATGGTTGCTATAACAGTAACGATTATCCGGAAGGTATCGCAGCTTTTCTAGAGAAGCGAACACCTAGCTTTGATGGCACATGACTATAGAATCTGTTAACCATGGGAAAGGCACATTAAGGAGACTTTATGAATGAATATCCTGTTCGAGCAGGAAGTATGCTCTATACGCTTGTCGATCCAAACAAGGGTCACGAAATTGCTTACAACCGATGG
>MDTC01155115.1_pt1 | contig 10286 bp, 8 predicted proteins | sample 811181 | NCBI WGS metagenome assembly MDTC01 (sample SAMN05326644, study PRJNA326480) | marine metagenome | isolation source: seawater | place: Pacific Ocean: North | collected 2011
AAGCGAATGCAGGCTCTTCAAAAGCGGGGGTTAACCACAGCGCCGCGGCAATCAATGAAAGATTTAGGAACACGGGGGTCAGCGCTGGAACGGCAAATCGGTGATAAGTGTTAAGGATCGCACCTGCAAACCCGGTCAGTGAGATAAGCAGGAGATAAGGAAAGGTAATCTTGATCAGATCACCGGTGAGGGCAAGCTTGGCAGGATCCCTCAGAAAGCCGGGAGCGAAAATGGTGGCGACCACAGGCGAGGCGAAAATAGTGAGTAATGTGAGCACCAGCAATGTACCGCCCAACACGCCGGCAACACGATCCACCAACTCTCGTACCGCTTTGAGACCACCCTTTTCACGCGTATCCGCCAGCACCGGCACGAAGGTCTGAGCAAACGCACCCTCTGCAAAGAGACGACGCAAAAAATTCGGGATCTTGAAAGCGACAAAAAAAGCATCCGCATTGCCATTGGCGCCAATGACATTGGCGAGGACCACATCGCGTACTAAACCGAATACGCGGGACAGCATGGTGGCAGCACCGACAGTAGCGCTGGAGCGCAACAAGGCGGGCGGATCATTTGTGTGACCTGTGTCTGCGACAGATCCTTTTTCAGGATCGCGCTCTGAAGAAGCGTCAGGCATGCCAGTCCGAGCGTAAACGATCACCGTGAAGAGCAAGCCACTGCAGCGCGATTAGCGTATGACCGTTATTGATCTCACCGCGATTCAGCATCGCGAGCGCCTCAGAGCGGGCCATCTGGTGCACCAAAATATCCTCGTGTTCGCTCTCTAAGCCCTTCACGGATCCGTGATCTGCTCCCCGCGTCTCACCAATAAAAAGACGAATTTGCTCCGAGCAGGCCCCCGCGCTGGGATAAAAAGTCGCAATCAGTTCCAGCCTTCTTACCTGACATCCCGCCTCTTCCTGGGCCTCACGCAGGGCCACCGCCGAATCGGATTCCCCGTATTCGACGACGCCAGCAATGAGTTCAAGCATCCAGGGACAGTCTGCACCGCGCATGGCTCCCACACGGAACTGCTCAATCAAAATCACCTCATCGGTACTGGGATTCCAGGGCAGCACTCCCACCGCATCGCCCCGCTGAAACAACTCACGACGAATAGATGAGGACCAGCCCCCGGCGAAAAGACGGTGGCGCAGCGTAAGGGTCTCGATCGCAAAATAACCGCTGAAACTGGCCTCAGTGCTCTCCAGCTCCACATCCTCGGCGCCAAACTGGCGCCGAAACGCCGTCAAAACCGCCGCTCCGTATACCAATCTACCGGCGCCGAGTGCTGATCAACCTTGTCGGCAACATCAAGAATCAAAGCAAAGAGCGCCATGCGAACCAGCACACCGTTATCACTCTGGCGGAAAATGGCCAGATTCGGATTATCGTTAAGGTCGACATCCAGCTCGCGGGCCCCTTCGCGAGAATCTCGGGGCAACGGGTGCATGATGACTGTATTGGGCTCGCAGTTGGCGGTATAGACGCTTTGGTTGAGCCGGAAACGTCCGCGATACAGGTCCGCTTCCTCAGCGCTGGCAAATCGTTCTTCTTGAATACGGGTGCTATAAACAATATCCACATCCGCTATGCCCTGTTCCAGCGAATCGGTCTGAAACACCTCATGCCCCGCCGCTTGCAGTGCATCCACCACTTCGACCGGCATGCTCAGCGCCTCGGGCGAGACCAGACTGACGCGAAGACCCGTAAACAGAGAAAGCAGTTTGGAGAGTGAATGAACAGTGCGGCCAAATCTAAGATCACCGACCATGGCGATACGCAGCCCGTCGAGGCCGCGATCGCGACCCGCCAGTTCAGACCGGATTGTATAAAGGTCCAGGAGCGCCTGACTCGGGTGTTCGTTGGCACCATCTCCGCCATTGAGGACGGGCACGCGACTGGCATAGGCAAACTCTGCAACCGATCCAGCCTCGGGGTGCCGCATGACAATAATATCGGAGTAACCGCTCAGTACTCGAGCGGTGTCGTATAGTGATTCGCCTTTAGCAATTGCAGAGTGCTCAAAGCCCGTAGTTTCGCGCACTTCGCCGCCCAAAAGATTAAAGGCGCTGCCAAAACTGATGCGTGTGCGGGTAGAGGGCTCGAAAAACATTGAGCCAAGAATCGCGCCCTGCAGGACCCGAGTGATTCTCTCTCGATGAGCATAAGGACGCATCGCATCGGCGACAGAAAATAGTTGCTCGACGTCAGCTCGCTCAAACTGGCTGACTGTCAGGATGTGGCTACCAGCAAACTGCATGCTTCGCACTCCCCTCGAGGCTATTTTTATTTGTAGATCAGCCCGCTAAGCAAGAACCTGAACAGGTCACTCATCAACCTGAAGGCCTCTGCCCACACAGGCAGCGTCAAGCCCCGCTATTGTAGCGCCCTTCACTCCCCAACTAACAGGCCACCCACCCACGCCTCTAGGCGACTCAGGGCAGCATGCGTTGCAGCGGTCATATCCGGATTGGCCCGCTCGACTGTGAGCGCCTGTTCAAAATCCTTGTGAGTAAACGTCCCCTCCCGCCACTGCATTTGACAATGCTCACGCCACTGCGCGCGCTCGGCTGTGCTGAGCGAATGGGGATAATTGCGAGCACGGTAGCGAAAGAACAGCTGATGCAGTCGGGAATCGGCGAAGGGAAAGGTGTGCTGCGCGAGCTGGGCGGGTGTCGCATTGATGATCTCATTACATAGCGCTCGGTCAGCATCACCGACGAAACCATCATAGAGCATTCTGTCTGGGTCAGTACGTTCCGGATAAGCCCTGTCGCGCCACAACTTTTGGAACCACTCGACAAACGCTTCTGGTGCGGATGCGCAATGTTTACGCAGTATCGCGAGGTGTGCTCGATGCCCCTCACCGTCAAGACCCAGTCGCTCAGCGACGGCACCCGCCACCCACTGGGTAGGCAGTAAAACCGGCGCTCGATTCAATCGAATCGTTTTCAAGGGTGGACGTTGGATTCCATCCGGCAACGCTCCCTGGGGTGTGAACAAGTATTCGCGCACCTTGTCTGCGTCATCTTCGAGATAGTGTGGCGGCTGGCTCAGATCGACACAAATCACCTCACTGTTATTGTCGGGATGCCATGCGACAGGCACCACCACCGCAAGATTATTGCGGGCAGCACCAAACATACCGGAAACATGAATCAGCGGCGTTAATGCTTGCAAATCGATCAACTGGCTCACCACGCGCTTGGAGCGCTGCGCAAAAAGTGTACCGAACAGCTCTGGCTGCTGACGCTTGAACAAGCGCGCCACCTCAATAGTCGCCATCACATCAGACAGCGCGTCATGGGCCGCGCCATGATCTATGTCGTTCCCCGCGGTCAGATCCTCTAAGCGGAAGCTGGGTAATCCGCCCGCGCGGCGCGGCCAGATAATACCCTCGGGCCGCAAAGCAAACAGGGCGCGGGCGACGTCGAGCAAATCCCACCGGCTATTGCCATTTTGCCATTCCCGCCCATAGGGGTCGTGAAAATTGCGCCATAAGGTGAAGCGCGTCACCTCGTCATCAAACCGAATAGAGTTATAACCGACAGCACAGGTTTTAGGCCGCGACAGCTCCCGATGAATTCGCTGGATAAACTCAGCCTCGGGTAACCCTTTTTCTTCCGCTTCCTGGGGCGTGATCCCCGTCACCCTGATCGCAGCGGGATGGGGCAATCGATCAGGGCTGGGGCGGGCAAAGAGCATCAATGGGTCTTCGATAACCTCCAACGCAGCGTTGGTGCGGACGCCGGCGAACTGCCAGGGCCTGTCTTGATCCGGGTCTTTCCCGGACGTTTCGTAATCGTGCCAGTAAAAAGAGTCAGATGAGCTCAATCGCCTGCTCTTCGATTCTGGCCTTCCAGATTTGAGGACCGGTGATGTGAACTGATTCACCGCGACTGTCTACCGCAACGCTAACAGGCATATCCTTTACGGTGAAAGCGTAGATAGCCTCCATACCGAGATCGTCAAATGCGACGACCTCGGCCTTGATCACTGCCTGGGATACGAGATACGCCGCACCCCCGACCGCCATGAGGTACACCGCGCCATGCGTTTTAATAGCCTCGATCGCCACCGGTCCACGCTCGGCCTTACCGATCATGCCCGCCAAACCGGTTTGCTCTAGGATGTAATCGGTGAACTTGTCCATACGCGTGGCCGTGGTGGGCCCAGCGGGGCCTACCGCTTCATCGCGAACAGGATCAACCGGGCCCACGTAGTAAATAAACTTCCCACGTAAATCGACTGGCAAGTGCTCACCCTGCTCCAGCATCTGGGTCATACGCTTGTGGGCGGCATCCCGCCCTGTGAGCATAGTGCCGGAGAGCAACAGCGTCTCACCCGGCTGCCAGCTATGAATATCCTCGCGGGTCACCGTATCGAGATCGATCCGGCGCACCGACTCACCGGGCTCCCAGCTGATATCTGGCCACTGAGCTATGTCGGGTGGCGTCTGCAGCGCCGGCCCCGCACCAGTGAGGGTAAAATGCGCGTGGCGAGTGGCTGCGCAGTTAGGAATCATCGCGACTGGCAGAGAGGCAGCATGGGTTGGGTAGTCTTTTATCTTGACGTCGAGCACAGTCGTGAGACCACCCAGACCCTGAGCACCGATGCCGGTCCGATTGGCCGCGTCCATAATCTCTAGTCGTAATTCCTCGACGCGATTTTGCGGACCGCGCGCACGCAGTTCGTGAATATCGATCGGTGCCATCAGTGATTCCTTGGCCAACACCATGGCCTTCTCCGCCGTACCGCCGATACCAATACCCAGAATGCCGGGAGGGCACCAGCCCGCACCCATGGTCGGGAGGGTCTTGGCCACCCAGTCAACAATGCTGTCTGAGGGGTTTAACATTGCAAGCTTGGACTTGTTTTCCGAGCCGCCACCTTTTGCAGCCACATGCACACTCACTGCCTCACCAGGAACGAGTCGCATATGAATGACCGCAGGCGTGTTGTCACCTGTGTTCTGCCGCTTGCCCGCGGGGTCTTCGAGAATAGATGCGCGCAGCGTGTTATCTGGGTGGGTATAGGCGCGGTGCACGCCCTCATTGATCATGTCCTCGAGATTCAGCGCGGCATCCCATTGCACCGACATGCCCACATCAATAAACACGGTGACGATGCCGGTGTCTTGGCAAATCGGGCGATGGCCCATCGCGCACATGCGTGAGTTGATCAGGATCTGGGCCATCGCATCTTTGGCGGCCGGATTCTGCTCCATTTCCCACGCGCGGTGCACCGCCTGTACAAAATCGAGGGGATGATAGTAAGAAATAAACTGCAGCGCGTCTGCGACGCTGTCGATAAGATCCTGCTGCCTGATCACTGTCATAGCGTTGCGATTCCTGTCGTCCTGTTCTCCATCACTGCTACTGCAATACCGGCGAGTTCAGTGTCGCAAGATCGGCCTCCAGTTCGGCGATGCTCGCGTTAACCTGTCGACGAAAAGCATTGATAGACTCTATCCACTCGGCATTGCTCTCTACTTGCTTTCGCAGGGCCGCGCGTTCGAGATTGGCTTTATTCACGCCATCTGCCAGGCGCTCGACGTCGGTCTGCGCCCGCTGTGCATTGGCGGCTAGCCGCTCCAGATCGCCGGCGACTTTGGTCAGCGCCGAAAGCTCTTCCTGAAGGGAATTTAAGCGTTCGCTTTGAGATGTGCTCTCGGTGTTTAACCCGCTAATCTGCTTTTCCTGCGCGGCAGCGCCTTTTTCGAGTTTATTCAATGTGGCATTGCTGCTTTTTCTCGCATCCCACAGCTTCCTCACCTCTGTATCGAGCAACCTCAGCTGGGCACCCATTGCCGCTGCCGACTTGTTAACCGTCTCATCGGTGTCGGACAGCAAGGCCTCCAAATCTGATACCCGAGCTTGTGTCGTTTTGAGCTGAGTCTGTGCGCCATCGAGCAGGGTCTGCAGTTGCCACGCCCAACCGCAGGCGACGCCCGCCGCCGCCAGTGCCAGGGTGAGCACCAGGCGGGTCACCAGCCCAATGCCGGCTCTTGTTGTTGCGCTGCGAGCGGGAATCGCACCCCGGGGGGCGGAGCTCACCGCTTCATCGCGCCTGGCGGCAAAGGAAGGGATGTCAGTCAGATCATCGCGTGACATACGGTCTATCCAGATACGATTTTCACGATTATATCCTGCCTACATCCTCTCAAGTGCATGGACAGGATTATTCCCGCTCTAAAGCCCTCAGCGCTCTCAACAGCGAACCTCCATCGCTCACCACCTCCTCGGGAATGCTCAGGTCCAGTAATTGTGCCGCGACTGGATAAATATCGAGCTGATGCGCCTCGGGAATCACCATCGATTTCGCAAACGATGGCCCAATTGCCACCCGAACAGCCGCCATGTCCTCCTCAGTGGGCGGATAACCATGCATTCCCAAAAGTGCACTGCCCACGGCACCTCCTCGGCGGAATACTCTCGGGGGGTCTGTCTCAATGATGAGTGGCGCCACGGCGGGGTGGTCTTGATAGTGCCGGCTGGCGAGCACCTCGCTTGAAACGATGCGGAAACGACCTTCAGCCATCGCTTCCAGTCTTTTCGAGAGTGCAGCGATGTCGGCATTTGGGCCCGCTGGTAATACATGACCCGGGTAGAGGCATTGACGCGCTTGAACCCCCTCGGTCGGGGCAGAGAGTGGGTATCGATGAATTGCGTGCTGTCGACTGCCGCCATGCCATGATCCGATACCAACATCATATTGATATCGGCGGCCTCCCGCGTGTTAATCGCCTCAATCTCACCCCATAACGTCTCTATCCACTGATCAATCTCGGCGATCGCCGCCCGGGTCTGGGGGCATCGGGTCCATAGGTGTGTGCCGTTGCATCCACTGCAGAAAAATACAGCGTTATCAGATGAGGTCTTGCAATCTGAGGAGCATTGAGCCGTTCAATGACCTGTGAAACCCGCTCGGCGTGCGGAGTCCGCGCGTTAAATTTACGATAATCCGATGGCAGCGTGCCGGCGACGACGGCGTCAGACTCGGGCCAGAAAAATGTGTCCGCGCGCCCTCCCTGTTGCTCTACCAGCGTCCATAACGGCGTTCCTGAGAGCCAGCTGGCATCCTCGCGCGCAGCACCCATCGAATAGCAGTCGGGTCGGTCGTCGCGGCAGAAGTAGTTGTCGACAATACCGTGACCCGTGGGGTGCAGTCCGGTTGCAATGGAGAGGTGGGCAGGAAACGTCTTCGATGGATAAACCGGCCTCAACTTGGTCACCCGTACACCCCGGTCTGCCAAGGCTTTCATCTGACGCGCCTCGGGTCGATCCAGATAATCCCAGCGAAAACCATCGACAGACACTAATACCAGCGTGCTCGCATGAAGTGGATAAACCCAAAAACAAAGCGGTATCAGCAACGACCATGCCGAGAGGCACGGTCGATATCTGGCGCGATCTTGGGCTCTTATGTGCCGTGAAGATATTGTGTGGGTGCGATGCACTGCCGCGCCGCCGCCCGCAAAAACCTTACCGATCATCCGATTTAGGAGGATGAGGATGCGAGTCATCAAGAGAGCTGATTCTGGCTCATAAAAAAAGCGGCCGATGGGCCGCTTTCGCATGCCAGTTACACATCAGAGGAAAAGCAGGATCCCAAGCACGCCCAGCATGAGCGCCAGCGAGCAGTGAATCACACCTATCACGGATTTCATGGGACCCAACCCACCGAACAGAGCGTTAATCTCCAGCGCCACAATGATGCCGAGTGCGGCAAATAGTCCGGTATCAGACACCGTACCGCCCACCTGAGTGGAAATTGCCGCGAGGTGCTTGGAACCCAGCATGCCCAGCAGCATCGGTCCAGAAAAAAGCGTATTGGTGCGGCTCGCAAGACTCGCCTTGGCCGCCGCAGCGGGACCATCACCCTCTTTCATACCCAGCACAATCTGCTGGTTGGGCCAGATGATTAACCAGACGTTGAGAAACATGAAACTGCCCGCCAACGCACCCATCCAGATGGCGGGCATCGTGGTCCCCAGCGCACCGACCTTGTGGAAAAGATAAGCGCCCGAGAGAAACGTAAGCATTGCTCCCCATCGAAACCACCATAGCGCGCGCGGCGCGAGCTTGGCCATGGCATCGGACTTGGCGCCCGCTTCAGCCTCTTTGAAATATTCAGTCTGAACAAAATTGAAGTAATACAGCATGCCGATCCAGACGATACCGGCCAATACGTGAAAGTAACGAAAGAAAAACTCAATATAAGACATGCGTATATCTCCTGGTTTCTTGTCAAAATGGCGCTAAAGCCCTGCTCAAGAACGAGTATACATTACCACGCAGATGAACGGACTTTGACAGGCCCCAAAAGCCTGAACCCAGCTGTCCTCAGATGATGGCGGATGTCGCAAGAGATCAGCACTCAAATCGGCGCGAAACATGTGGTTCAGGCCAACTGCGTTTGCAACCCCGAAGTCGAGGAATCCCTCGCCGCGGGAAGTAAGCGCATCATGCGCAACAAGTGGCGGAGGCGAGTTGGACAGTCATACCTTTGCGAGAAGAATGGCACCCATTGAGAATGAAGGATTATCAAGCGGCTTGGGGAGTGAGTTAGTAGCCACCGATGAAGCGCCCAACTAGTCGACCACTCTTCGACGAGGTACTGGTTGTATGAAGATTGGGCCTCTCAATAATAGGAACTCGAACCACGGGCATCGATATCGATCAGTAACGTAGCGTTGATGCAATTGTTTGCCGCCAGAGCACGCAACATTGCCATAGAATCACGCCCATTCAACGACCGCGCGGAGATCATGATCGTTGCTTTACCCATTTCATAAGTGGTCGCTCAATAACATAAAAACTGACCGCGGCCAGAATTAAAGTGGCTGAAATAGCGATGGCAAGTGCGCCAAAACCCGACCAGGGAGAAACCCAAGCGTCGGGGTAAACAAGTGTCAGAAAACGAAAAACTTGAAAATGCCATAGGTAGATGCCAAAGCTTACGTGTCCTAACCACACAAGAACTGCGTGATTCAACCACCGCCACTCTGGGGTGGGGTCGCGAAAAAAATAGACTACCGCGGCGATACAAACGGCTACACAAGGCGGCCATACCACCAGAATCCAATGCCCAGTCCAATAGACGTCACCCAAAATTAACTGCCACTGCATCAGTGCAAGGAGCAAAATCAGGGCGGATGCAATACCCATCCTTCGATGGCGCACACTCAATTCCGGCGGCATAAAATTGATTACAAAGCCGAGCATAAATGTGAGCAATACCCCCGGCAGCGAGTCGAGCACAGGAAGAATAGAGAGATAGTTATTGGTTTCAGTCGTCGAGAAGAGCCACATGCGCCAGCCCAGCGTTACCGCCACGGCCAGACACAACAACCAACGCCATCCGATGATTCGGACCAGCAACCCAAGAAGAGGAAGTAGCGCGTAGAAGCCGAGCTCCACCGGCAAAGTCCACCACACTAGGTTAATCGGGGTTGCCATTGCTGGGGGCAAATTGACCCATAATAAAAATTGCAGGGGCAGCGTCTCCATACCCTGATTAGTAACCAATCCCGTGACAACCGTTCCAAGCAAGAGCAACACGATAAGCTCTGCCCAGACCGCCGGATAAATTCTCACCACGCGACGCAACCAAAATCGCTTTAAAAACTTTGTGCTGAGCTCGCTGTCAATGACCTGCGCACCCAGCAGATAGCCAGACAGCACAAAGAACAAGGGCACTCCCATCCAGCCAAAAGCCAGATAGATCGTCGGATCGAATAAAGTCCTTGCTGTGGCTTCGGGACTCAGGGCAGCAATGGTTTTGGGGAAAAACTGATACCAATGGAACATGAAGACAGCCATCGCTGCCACACCGCGCAACGCATGAAGGGTGGGGTTAAATCGCACCAGAGGCAGACTCCTGTGTCGGCGACAGCGGGTTAGTTGGACGACGCCCAGCTAATGTTTTTGATCGCAAGTGATAGGCACAGAAAAGTGCAAGTACTGACACGGCAGAAAAAAACACTACATCGCTAATCAACACGGTCATCGCAAAAGACCAAGCTGCTCGCTCATTGCCACGAACACCCCCTACACGGGCACGTTGGAGGCTACGCCACAATCAATCGTCGTGTCCACTGGGGTCTCCGAGGATACGAGCGACTTGACCACTATATTTTTAAGCATTCAGGACGGCATCGTTCAAGTCTGTTTGTGGCATCATCCCACAGCAGGCTCTTGACAAGCTATGAGTAAACGGCTCCCCAGCAGAGAACCCTAAGAGATCCTCCTAATCTCTCAAGTAATGGCAGGCAAAAAATG
>MDTC01262313.1_pt1 | contig 10286 bp, 6 predicted proteins | sample 811181 | NCBI WGS metagenome assembly MDTC01 (sample SAMN05326644, study PRJNA326480) | marine metagenome | isolation source: seawater | place: Pacific Ocean: North | collected 2011
GTGTAAATAAAAAACATCTCCTGGGTATGCTTCTCTTCCTGGAGGTCTTCTTAATAATAAAGACATTTGTCTATAAGCAACAGCCTGTTTAGATAAGTCATCATATATTATTAGTGCATGCATTCCGTTGTCCCTAAAAAATTCTCCTATAGTACACCCAGTGTATGGAGCCAAAAATTGTAGAGGGGCCGCATCTGAAGCTGTCGCTGAAACCACTGTTGTGTACTTCATTGCGCCGGCATCCTCTAGCGTTTTTACTATTTGTGCTACCGTGGAACGTTTTTGCCCTATTGCTACATAAATACAATAAAGTTTTTTCTTTTCATCGTCAGACTCATTGACAAACTTTTGATTAATTATTGCGTCAACAGCTACGGCTGTTTTTCCAGTTTGTCTATCACCTATGATTAATTCTCTTTGTCCTCTACCGATTGGTATCAATGTATCAATTGCCTTTAAGCCTGTTTGCATTGGTTCACTTACCGACTGTCTTGGAATTATTCCAGGAGCTTTTACTTCCACTCTTTGTCTTTTAATCTTGTCACTTAAATTTCCTTTTCCGTCTATTGGATTGCCGAGGCCATCGACTACTCGACCTAATAGCTCTTTACCAACTGGTGCATCAACAATTGAACCGGTCCTCTTTACGGTGCTTCCTTCTTTAATTTTCCTATCATCACCAAATATTACCACCCCAACGTTGTCGCTTTCTAAGTTAAGAGCCATTCCTTTAGATCCGTCATCAAACTCAACCATCTCCCCTGCCTCAACATTATCAAGTCCATAAATTCTAGCTATACCGTCTCCTACAGATAGAACTTTACCTATTTCTGAAATTTCAGCTTTTTCACCAAAATTTTTGATTTGTTCTTTTAATAATTTAGTAATTTCGGATGGATTAATTTGCATATTATTTCTCTAACATTGTTTGTTCGTATTTTTTTAATCTACTTTTAATAGAAGTATCAATCAATAAACTTCCAACTTGAACTTTAAATCCACCTATTAAACTTTCATCAGTTTTATAGTTAAAGTTAATTTTTGAACCAACTACCTTTGAAAGTTCTAAACTTAAGTTATTTAGTTCTTCTTGTGAAAGATTTTTTGATGAGATTAATTCTGCAACTAATTTTCCTTTTTTTAAGGCAGATAATTTTAAAAAACTTAGAATTATTTTTTTCAGAAAAAATATTCTTCTTTTTATAACTAAGGTAGACAAGAAGTTAGTTAATGTTTTTGAAATATTTATTTTTTTTGATATGATATTTACCATTTGTAATTGACTTTGTAGTGAGTGAGTGGGATTTTTAATAAAACTTTCTAAGTCTAGGCTTGAATTATAAATATTAAGTAATTCTTTTAAACTATTTTCAACGTTATCTAATTCAGAATTTTCTAGGGCCAATTCGAATATTGCCTTTGCATATCTTTCTGAAGTTTCCGATGAAAAAGATTTATTTGAGCTCAATTTTTATCCTAATATTGTGTGTTTATAATGAAATTATTGGGATTAGTTACCATAAGAAATAATACTCTTCAAGGTACTATCCTTGCATTAAGTGAAGTTTATTGGATCAACATCAACTGTGAGTTTAATTTTTTTCGATATTACCAGACTTTGTAAAATATTAGCAATTTTTTTCTGAATTAAACTACTTATATCTGATTTAATTAAAAGCCTTGCCCTGTATTTTTTCTTTATCCTAAATATAGGCGAGTCTACAGGTCCTAATATTTCTAAATCCTTAATTAGACTCAGTTTTTTTTTAATTTCTTGAGCTCCTTTTACGCTATCTTTAGCAGATGAAGCCGAAATTATTAAAGAAATAAGACGGCAAAAAGGAGGTAATTTATTTTTTTTTCTTAAATTTAATTCATTTATAAGAAATTTTTCTGGGTCGTTGGCCAGTATATCTTGAAGAGTTTCATTTGTCGGGGTGGTTGTTTGATAAATAATTAAAGATTTTTTTGAAAATCTTCCAGCTCTTCCGCTCAATTGATTGTAAAGTTGAATATTTTTTTCCGTTGTTCTTAAATCATAACCTTTGCCAGTAAAATCTGCATCTATAATTACAATACAATTCAAATTTGGAAAATTAAATCCTTTAGAAATCATTTGAGTGCCAACAATAATATTAATCTTATTTTGTTCAATTTTTTCAAGTATATTTAATGTATCTTTTTTTTTTGTCAAAAAGTCACTAGAGAATATATTTATTACATAGTTTTTAAGTTTTGATTTCAATTCTTCATATATTTTCTCAACACCTGGACCATATGCTCTAAAATCACAATTATATTTTTCTTTTTGACATTTTTTTTCCTTTTTTATTTTTAATCCACAATGGTGACACATTAATCTATTTATAGATTTATGATAAGTAAGATAAAGAGAGCAGTCAGGGCATGCGTGTTTAAATCCACATTTTTTGCAAATTAAAAAGGGGGCGTAACCTCTTCTATTTAAAAAAAATAATATCTGTTGATTTTTTTTCAAATACTGTTCAACTAATTTCATTGTCTCACTTGAAATATACTCATCACTTTTTAATTTTAATAAATTTAAATTAATAATTTTAGTTTCTGGTAGAGGAAAATTTCTATAACGTTTTTGAATTTTTGTGAGATTATATTTCTTATTTTTTATGTGATTAAATGTTTCTAGAGATGGAACAGAAGTTACTAGATGTATAGGTATATTTTCAAAATTTGCTCTAGAAATTGCCATATCTCTAGCATTATAAATTAAACTTTCATCTTGTTTATAAGAAGGGTCGTGCTCTTCATCTACAATTATTATTCCAAGATTTTTAAACGGTAATAACAAAGAAGATCTCGCACCTATAACAAGCTTAACTTTATTGTTTATAATTCCTTGCCATATTTTTCTTTTATTTTTAGGTGTTATTTTAGAGTGCCATACAGCAGGCTCAAAACCAAAATATTCTTCAAATCTTTTTTTAAATTGATTAGTTAAAAAAATTTCTGGCAACAGTACAAGTGCTTGCTTGTTATTATTTATAATGTCTTTAATTCTCTCAAAATATACTAAGGTTTTTCCAGAGCCAGTAATGCCTTGTAATACACTTACACTAAAATTTTTTCCAAATTTAATAAGTTCGTTATATGAGTGTTTTTGTTCGTTATTTAAAATATATTTTTTTGTTTTGTAGTGGTCGTTTTTTTCTTCAATATCTTTTAGTTTTAAAATATTTTTTTTATCTCCTAAACACATCTTTAAAACTAGTCCTTTTGGAACAATATTGTACATCGAGAACCAATTTATATAATCGACTAAATTTTTTTTAATTGAAATATTATCGACTTTTTTTTCAATTTTTTTTAATTTAATATTTTTATCAGTATTTTGAAAATTATCCCAAATAACGCCTAGTTCAAGATTTTTTCCAAAAGGTACAAAAACAATATCTCCGATCTTTAAAGAGCCTTTAAGTTCGTTCTTGTAAGTAAAAGGATAATTAAAAATTTTTGGTAATAAAACTGGTACTTTCATCAGTTAATATTAATTGATATTCTTAAAATTAGAAATGAATTGGTCTTTTATCAACAGCCAAAGCTGCTTCTTTAATAGCTTCTGTATGTGTAGGATGAGCGTGACATGTTCGAGCTATGTCTTCTGCGCTAGCACCAAATTCCATCGCTAAAGCCATCTCGGCTATCATGTCTCCACAATGTGGTCCAATAATATGAACCCCTAAAATTTTATCAGTGTTACTATCTGCTAATATTTTAACAAATCCATCGGTTTCATTGTTTACCTTAGCTCTTGAGTTTGCGATAAATGGAAATTTTCCAACTTTATAACTTCTATTTTCAGACTTGAGTTGCTCCTCAGTTTTTCCTACCGTGGCAACTTCAGGGGATGTATAAACTACTCCTGGTATAACATTATAATTTACGTGCCCGGCTTGGCCAGCTAAAATTTCAGCCACAGCAATGCCTTCCTCTTCAGCTTTGTGTGCTAGCATCGGGCCTTTAATAACATCTCCTATCGCGTAGATATTTCTTACTGAAGTTTGTAGTTTTTCGTTAACTTTTATTCTTCCTTTTTCATCTTTTTTAATTCCAAGTTTTAATAAGTTTAATCCTTCTGTATAAGGTTTTCTTCCTACGGAAACCAATACTTTGTCGCATTCTAATTTATCTTTGATGTTCGTTTTATTATTAGTAAAATTTACAGTAACTTTATTTTTATCATTAGTAACAGCTGTTACTTTATTATTTAATTTAAAATTTATTCCTTGTTTAATTAAAATTTTTTTAAATTCATTGGAAATTTCTCTATCCATACCAGGCGTTATAAAATCTAAGTACTCTAAGACAGTAACTTTTGATCCTAATCTTGACCAAACTGAACCCATCTCAAGACCAATATATCCGCCGCCAATTACTATAAGATCTTTAGGTACTTCTTTAAACGATAGAGCTCCAGTTGAGGAAACTATATTTTTTTCATCTATTTCTATCCCAGGCAATGACGTTGGGGTTGAACCCGTGGCAATTACAATATTTTTTGTTTCATATGAAGTTTTATTATTATTTTCATAAACAACAACATTATTTTCAGAAAAAATAACGCCTTTACCTTTTAAATAAGTAACTTTATTTTTTTTAAGCAGATACTCAACTCCCTTTGTAAGTACTTGAACTGACTTCTCTTTGTTTAACATCATTTTTTTAATATTTAATTTTATGTTATCTATTTCTATGCCTTGATTATTAAAGTCTTTTTTGGCTTTATTGTAATTTTCCGAGAGATTAAGTAAGCTCTTTGAGGGTATACACCCTACATTCAAACAGGTTCCTCCTAGGGCTCCCCTTGATTCTACGCAGGCTGTTTTAAGACCTAATTGTGCAGCTCTAATAGCACACACATATCCTCCCGGGCCACCTCCTATTACTATTAAATCAAAATTATTTTCCATAATTAAATATTTAAGAATAATCTTTTTGGTTGTTCTAAAGACTCTTTAACAATTTTTAAAAATGATACTGCTTCTTTTCCATCAATTATTCTATGGTCGTACGAAAGTGCTAAATACATGATTGGTCTCACTTCTACATTTCCGTCAACAACAACTGGTCTTTGAACTATATTGTGCATTCCTAAAACAGCTGATTGAGGTGGATTTAAAATTGGAGTAGACAACATTGATCCATATATACCCCCATTTGTGATAGTAAATGTTCCACCTTGTAAATCATCTATAGTTATTTTTCCGTTTCGAGCTTTTTCACCAAGTAGCCCAATATTTTTTTCTATATCAGCAAAAGACATTTCATCTGTCTCTCTCAAAACAGGAACCACTAATCCTCTGTCAGTTCCAACTGCTATACTTATATTGTAGTAATTTTTATAAACTATTTCATCATCTTGTATTTCAGCGTTTATTGCTGGAAAGTTTTTTAATCCAATCACAGAAGCTTTAACAAAAAATGACATGAAACCAAGTTTTACTCCATAATTATTTTGAAATTCATCTTTATATTGATTTCGCATAGAGATTACATTGCTCATGTCCACCTCATTGAATGTAGTTAACATTGCTGCGTTTTCTTGTGCTTCTTTCAATCTTTTAGCAATTGTTAGCCTTAGTCTAGTCATTTTGATTCTTTCTTCGGGACCATGTGCTATTTTTTTTTCTGAAGGGGCTGGTTTTATGCCCATTAGGCTCATTATATCTTCTTTAAGTACAACTCCATTCTTTCCTGTGCCACTAATTTCATTTAAGTCCACTTTTTTTTCTAAAGCCATTTTCCTTGCTGCCGGTGACACGACTTTAGTTTGAGACTGAATTTTTGTATCCACATAAACATCGCTAAGCACTAAGGGTTCTTCTAAAGGTTTTGTATTTTTTATTTTTTTCTCTTTCAAATTATTTTTTAAATCTAAAGGTGCGATTGATTCATGTTCTTTTATTTTTTTTGGAGGTGAATAATTTTTTTCTTCTTTAATTTTAGTTGTGTCTATATCTTTTTTATTATTAACAACAATTGTTCCTAGCAACGATCCTACGTTAACAGTTTGACCCTCCTTAACAGAGACAGTTTCAAGTATTCCATTGTTAGGTGATGGAACCTCAACGTTTACTTTATCTGTTTCAAGTTCAACAATTGGCTCATCAGAGACAACTTGATCTCCTTGGTTTTTTAACCATTTTGAAACTGTTGCTTCTGTAACAGACTCTCCTAATGCTGGTACTAGTATTTTTTCTGACATTAATTAAATCTTCCTACTACCTTTTCTAATATTTCTTTTTGTTGTGCAAGATGTTTATTCAGATTTCCAGTCGCAGTTGACGCTGATGGCTTTCGTCCAATATATCTGACGCTATCTCTTTTAAATTGAATAATTTCCAATGTTCTCTCTATGTAATTTTTTACTGTATTCCAAGCACCCATATTTTTTGGTTCTTCCTGACACCAGTAAAATTGAGCATTTTTATACTTTTTTAATTCTAATGCCAGAGTTTTTGCTGGAAAAGGATACAATTGTTCGATACGAATGAATACTACGTCATCGCTACCACTCTTTTCTCTTGCCTCTATTAAATCAAAATAAATTTTACCTGAACACATTATAACTTTTTCAATTTTTATATTACTCTTTAGCTTTATCAATTTACTTTCCTTTAAATACGCTTGATCTTCTAACACTCTATGAAAAGTATTGGACTTACCAAAATCCTCTAAATATGAAATACATTTTTTGTGTCTCAATAAAGACTTTGGAGTCATTACTATTAAAGGCTTTCTAAAATCTCTGTGCATTTGTCTTCTTAAAACATGAAAATAATTTGCTGGAGTTGTGCAATTAACAACTTGCATATTTTCTCCAGCACAAAGTTGTAAAAACCTTTCCAATCTTGCAGATGAGTGTTCTGGTCCTTGGCCTTCATAGCCATGGGGCAATAGTAATACCAAGCCACTTGCTCGTCCCCATTTCGCCTCTCCAGAAGAAATAAATTGATCAATGATTATTTGTGCACCGTTTGCAAAATCACCAAATTGTGCTTCCCACAAAACTAATGTCTCTGGTTCTGATAAGGAATAGCCAAATTCAAAACCCAAAACAGCTAATTCAGATAACAAACTATCTATTATTTCAAATTTTTTTTGATTCTTAGAAATATTATTTAATGGGATGTATCTTTCGTGATTTTCTTGATTTCTTAATACTGAATGTCTTTGGCTAAAGGTTCCTCTTCCTGAGTCCTGGCCCGAAAGTCTTACTGAAAAACCTTCTTTTAACAATGTCCCAAAGGCTAATGTCTCCGCTGTAGACCAGTCAATTGGCCTATTTTCTTCAAACATTTTGTATTTATTTTCAAATATTTTTTTTAGGGTTTTGTGGATTATAAAGTTTTTGGGAATAGATGTTATCTGTTTTCCAATTTCTACAATTTTATTTTTATCTACGCCACTTACACCTCTTTTATCTTTTCCTAATTCAGGTTTAAACCTAGACCAGGTTCCGTCATACCATTTTAATTCTGATTTGTAGTTTTTAGATATATCAAACTCTTTTTCTAAAAATTTTTTAAAATTAATTTTATTATTGTTAAAATCTTCTTGAGACAGAAGACCTTCATTTATAATTCTTTTTCCGTATATATCTAATGTAGTGGGTTGAATCTTTATTTTTTTATACATTAGTGGTTGAGTGAAAGAAGGCTCATCTCCTTCATTGTGGCCAAACCGTCTGTAACAAACAATATCTATCACTATGTCTCTATTAAATTTTTGTCTAAATTCAGTCGCAATTTTTGCACAATAAACAACTGACTCTGGGTCATCGCCATTAACATGCAGTATTGGAGCTTGTGCAGTTTTAGCAACATCTGAGGGATAAGGAGATGATCTCGCAAATCTAGGGGCAGTTGTAAATCCGATTTGATTATTAACTATTATGTGAATTGTTCCTCCAATATTATGTCCGGGTAAACCAGACATTGCAAAGCACTCGGCCACTATACCTTGACCCGCAAATGCAGCATCTCCATGCATCAAAACCGGTATAACTTTTTTTCTTTCCGGGTCTTTATGAAAAAATTGTTTTGCTCTTACTTGACCAAGAACTACAGGATTTACTGCTTCAAGATGTGAGGGGTTGTCAGTTAAACTAATATGTACCTTATTGCCATCAAACTCTCTGTCTGCTGATGCTCCAAGATGATATTTTACATCTCCTTCAAAATCTTTTTTTGATGTTACTCTTTTGCCAAAAAATTCACTAAATATTGCTTTGTAAGATTTGCCCATTACATTTGCTAAGACATTTAGTCTGCCTCTATGAGGCATTCCAATTTTTATTTCTTTAGCTCCTAAATTACCTCCTCTTTTAATAATTTGTTCTAAGGCTGGTATCAAAGACTCTCCACCATCTAATCCGAATCTTTTTGTGCCTACAAATTTTACGTGAAGGTATTTTTCAAATCCTTCAGCTTCAATTATTTTATTTAAAATAGCTTTTTTTCCATTATTAGTAAAAGCAATTTCTTTTTCTTTTCCTTCAACTCTGTTCCTAATCCATGATTTTTCTTCAGGGTCCCCCATGTGCATAAATTCATATCCAATGCTAGAACAATATGTTTTTTTTAATATAAATAAAATTTCATTTAATGTTGCTTCTTGTTGTCCAAGGACACCATCTAAGAATATTTTTGTACTATAATCCTTTTTGGTAAACCCATAAGTTTCTGGTTTTAATTCTGAATGTTCTTCTCTTTTTTGAATGCCGAGCGGATCTAGATTAGCAATTAAGTGTCCTCTAATACGGTATGCTCTGATTAACATTATCGCTCTTATGGAATTTTTTGTATCTTGTTTTGTGCTATTTAGATTTTGATCTATATGTTTTTTAATGTCTTTTTGATCTTGCTCGATTTTTTTTGATTTAATTTTTTGAGGTGCCCAACTAGGTCCTTCTATATTTTTTGAAATATTTTCTCTGTTTTCTTGCAAACCATCAAAAAATAATCTCCAATCACTTGGTAATTGATCTGGATTTGTTAAATAGTCGGAATAAAATTCTTCTATAAAATCTGAGTTACTTCCCTGAAGGAATGATGTTTTTTTGTAATTGTTATTAATTTTTGAAGACGACATTATAAAAACTTATTTTAACACATATTATAAAAAATCAACCATTTAGTTTTTTATAAAGTGTCTTTCCTATGTCGGCAGGAGAAGCGGATATTGTAATATCAGCTGATTTCATCATTTCGATTTTATCTTTAGCGCCTCCTTTGCCTCCAGAGATAATGGCCCCAGCATGACCCATTCTTCTTCCTGGAGGTGCAGTTAATCCAGCTATAAAGCCAACCATCGGTTTTTTTATTTTTGATCTTTTTAAAAATTCAGCAGCCTCTTCTTCTGCTGTTCCTCCAATTTCTCCAATCATCACAATAGACTCAGTTTTTTCATCGTTCAGAAATAATTCTAAGCAGTCTATAAAGTTAGTTCCATTTATTGGATCGCCTCCTATTCCTATACATGTAGACTGTCCCATTCCATTTGAAGAAGTTTGAGCTACAGCTTCGTATGTTAATGTACCTGATCTTGAAACTATACCTACTGAACCCTTTTTGTGTATATTTCCAGGCATAATACCAATTTTGCATTCATCTGGTGTAATTATTCCTGGACAGTTTGGACCTATAAGCCTGCTTTTAGAATTTTTTAAAGATTGCTTAACTTTAATCATGTCAATTATGGGAATACCCTCGGTAATACAAACTATGAGATCTATTTCCGAATCTATAGCCTCTATAATCGCTGCTGCAGCAAATTTTGGAGGAACATAGATCATAGAAGCATTTGCATCAGTTATCTTTTTAGCTTCCTCCACTGTATTAAAAACAGGAAGATTCAAATGTTTTTGACCTCCTTTTTTTGGCGTAACTCCACCCACTAACTGAGTTCCATATTTAAGAGCCTGTTCTGAATGAAAAGTTCCATGTGTTCCAGTAAATCCCTGGCAAATGAGTTTTGTGTTTTTGTTTACTAAAACTGACATCTATTTAATGGCTCCCACAATTTTTTTTGCTGCATCATTTAAATCTATAGCTGACAATATTTTTAAATTTGATCTATCTAAAATTTCTTTTCCTTCCTTAAAATTTGTTCCAGCTAATCTAACAACTAATGGAACTGATAAATTTGTTTCCTTTGCAGCATCTACTACTCCTTGTGCAAGTACATCACATCGCATGATGCCACCAAAAATATTAATTAAAATTCCTTTTACATTCTTGTCGGACAAA
>MDTC01151840.1_pt1 | contig 10285 bp, 6 predicted proteins | sample 811181 | NCBI WGS metagenome assembly MDTC01 (sample SAMN05326644, study PRJNA326480) | marine metagenome | isolation source: seawater | place: Pacific Ocean: North | collected 2011
CAAACAGGTGATAAGGGTGCTCAGGGAGCAGCAGGTTTTGGTAGCCAAGGTGCTCCTGGAGCACAGGGTATTGCTGGTACTGCTACTAACCAAGGTGCTCAGGGCACCGCAGGACCTGCTGGTGGAGTAACAAGTGCTCTAGCAGTTGCACTTGCTGCCGCGTTGTAAATTCAAAAAAAATTTACAAAAAAGAGCGAAAAAAATCCCGGCAAATTTTTTGCCTCTCAAGGTCGTAATCTTTTACTACTAAATACAAACATAAGGAATTAAGATAGAAGATGGCAAAGAAACTTATTTACAATTATGAGTTTGATGCTTCGGCAAAAACTATTAAAATTGGTGGTAATTATACTGTAAGGAAATTAATCCTTATTACTAATACCACTGATGGAGAAATCATTTATAACTTTGCCGAACCTAGTGCGGGTGCAACAGTTTATTATGATTCTTTTACTGATAAAACTACTATAACATTGGAGTATGACACCACTTCCATGAGTGATGGTGATGAACTTCAAATCCTTGCTGATGATGCTGGCGATACAAAGATTGATGCTGGCGAATCTTTAATCGATCCTGTACATAAGTTTAGAGTATCTAATCCTCAGAACCTAATTGATACTGACTTTGAGTATGGATTACAACCAACGAAGTGGGAAACTGTTGAGTTAGTAGATAATATTGCTTCTGTATACACAAGAGACTCTGGTGTCTCTATTGGACTAATTTCCAACATTACTACAATTCTAGGTACTGATAATGTAACTGTAACAACTGGACTTAATCATGATCTTGGAGTAGGTGATCCTATTGAAGTTCAAGGAACATCATCTAGAACTGCAAATGGAAAATATGTCGTAACTGCTGTTGCTAATGATTTTGAATTTATTTACAGGGCATCGGGTGTACAAAATGCCACTAGATCTATAAAAACAGCATATTCGACAATTATTCCTGGTTCATTTTTTGCTGGTTCTGATATTAGATATAGTGAGGAAGAAGGCATTGCAACAAATGGTGCTTCACCAAATTCTACACTAACGATTACGACTAATTATAAGCATGGAATTATTGCTAATACGAGTGTTTACATTAGAAATACTGTAGGTAAGAGGACTTTTGCAATTGCGGACGTTGCTGCAACCCAAGCTGATGGTGCAACTGGAATTAATCCTACAGAGAACACAATTTATATTGAGGATCATAATTTATATGCTGGACAAGAATTAATTATACAACCTGGAACTGGTGGTACATTGCCATCTCTTCCTGCAGCACTTATCGGACCAAGAGACGGAGATGCTGGTATACAGGCTGTTTATGATAAAACTAAAGCGTACATGGAAGCCTTCAATACTACTCTTTCGGGAGTGAGTAGAAATGCTGTGGTCTTAACTCATAACGTGTCTACTACTCAAATGGGGTGGATTACGACTAATTACAAAACTTTTTCTTTTGAAGGTTCTACATATAGACAAAGAATTTGGTACTATGATGGTCTAATTCAGTACAATGGACAGCATTACATTTATCTTCGCAAGAAAATCAGCACCAATAGCTCAAATTACATGGCCCAATACCAGTGGAACTGGAGTGGGAGTTGGTCGACGAACTACACAGGATCTCCTGTAAATATAGCTAATTACTATACCAGGGCCAGAGTTTATAGTAGTGGTGGATCACAGTATCAGTGGCCAACAAGACTTAGTAATATGGGACTAAGAACTGATGGCAACGGTGACGGTACTGTATCTGGAGGTTTTAGTTGTATTAAATTCTGTGCCACACCTGTAGTGCATAACGTGCAAGAACCATTTCTTATTGACGTGATGCAATATGATCTTACCAAACTTAGACCCCCCACGGATTCAAGTAATAATTATGGAGTCGATGCCTGGTCACAACAGGATGGCAGATATCGGAATAAAGCTTCCTCACATAGTAGCTATTATAGGTATAGAGATTATACCTCTAAATCTCCTGTAATGACTTATGATAGTAACGGATGGAAGTATGCGTATCACATGACTGAATGGCAACCTTACAGTGCTGGTTACTTAGGATATGTTAAATTTGATCTCGGAATATGGAATGAAAACTGGCCTGGATATTCCTTAGCAGCGAGCGCCGCACCTTCAACCACTTGGAACAGTAATAACTGGACCGGTTATTATGTTAATAGTACATATAATCTAATGGCCGTCTGGACTGGAGTTAATGGTCCTTGGTGGCAGATAGGAATCTTGATTCCATATAGAGGTGCTCAAAGTACAAGTATTATAAACAGAAATGACCATACTCAAACCGGAACGACGGTGGCTTCACAATCTATTATTACTGCTGGTAAATTTATAAAGGATTTGTTGGACACTATGATTCCCAATCTGGCTAATCCACAGTGGGGTAATGCTACTGGAGCAAACGCGGTAAATGCAATTGTTGTAAATAAGGATAGAATTAAAATTGCAAATGGTGCAAGGGGAACAGAATTTAAATTCAATGACACTGGTTCAGGACCTGTAAATATATCAACATTACAAATTGCAGGTGTTGTTGATAATTATTATCCAGTCACTAGTACTACTGATACTACTTTAAATATATCTGCAAGTGCAACTATTGAACCAAGACTTTTAGAATTTACAAATGTTGAAGTAATTACATATGAAAGTGATTACTATATTAGAGTAGTTGGTGGTCATGCTTGTATGCTTGGGCAGAAAGGAACTTTTACTGTTGGTTCTGGTGCTGCTATTCCTGGTCTAACATCTGGAACAGTATACTATGTAATTCCTATTGATAATGAGTATTTGCAACTTGCATCAGATTATACTAATGCTGTCGGCAGAGTTAATGAGATAACAGGGTTACCTGCAAGTGCAGGATCTTATAGTCTCTCAGTTTCTGCTATCAATGGCACAGTGTCTGCGCCAGGAGCAGTCACTATTTCTGAAAACTCTAATGTTGTTGATGGATCTAACACAAGATTTTCTTCAACATATAAAATTGGAGATAACTTTGCTATTGTAACTGGTGAAGATACAGTTAAACAGTTTGAAAGTAGAAAAATTGTATCTATTGTTGGTGATACGCAACTCGCTTTAGATAATCCAGTTGGAGTTGCTGTTACTGATGTACCTCATTATGTAGATACCACGGTTAATGTTCGTGCAGATGGAACATTCCTACACAGACCATTTGATGGTGGTGTAGAAATTACTGCAGGAAAATCTCCAGATTCTACAATTGTTCGTCAAACCAGAAAGTATTTCCGATATCAGTCAGGTAAGGGCATCCAATGCTCGATGGCAATTAATTTCAACCCAGCAAGACCTGCTAAACTTGCCACAGGTAGTGGAGCAGCAATTACGCTCACAACAGAATATCCACATGGACTTACTGCAGGCGATACCGTAACGGTTAGTGGAGCAGAAGAACATAGACAGATCACCCCAACTTCTGCTTCGTATGATCCAACAACAGGATTACTTACGGTAACACTATCCAATCATGGTATACTGCAAGGTGAAGAGGTCTTCTTTGCTGAAGGTGCATTCACACTTCAGTGTGCATATGATGGTTATGCTACGGATCACCCATATCCAAGATCTACTGATCCAGCAGGTAGAGAAACAAGATTGACAGTTAAATCCGTAACATCTAGCACATTCGTTGTTGATGTTGGAACTTCTACAAATACTTCTGCACATAATGTTACTTCTATTGCTACAAATGGAGTAACACATGTTGATACATCTAATGCATATAATGGAACTCATACAGTTACTGCTGCTACTGATTTTACATTCTCATACACTAGTTCTTCTAATGTATCAGTAGCACAAGCTAAAGGATTTGTTGACTATGTTATTTCTGGATACAAGAATGCTGGTATTCGTGCTGGATTGTTTGACTTCCAAAATGGATTCTTCTTTGAATATGATGGAAAGGATCTTGCTTGTGTGAGAAGATCTTCGGTTCAACAACTTGCAGGAACTGTTGATTGTTCCAATGGTAGCAATGTTATTGGCGGCACTGACACATCATTCCAAGATCAATTGAAGGTTAGAGATTTAATTGTTGTTCGCGGTCAAACATACAAGGTGACAAGTGTAGAATCTCAAACAGAAATTCATATACAACCATCTTATAGAGGAACTAGCACCGTTGGAGCAGTTGCTACTAAGACAGTTGATACTAAAGCGAGACAAAAGGATTGGAACATTGACAAAGCAGATGGCACAGGTCCTTCTGGATATATCTTAGATATTAATAAGATTCAGATGGCATATATGGATTACTCCTGGTATGGTGCAGGTAAGATTCGCTTTGGATTTAAGGATACTTATGGACACGTTAAGTATATGCATGAATTCATTCACAACAATAAATTGAATGAAGCATACATGAGATCTGGTAACGTTCCAGCAAGATATGAGGTATTCAACACTGGATTGCCAACTTATGTTCCATCTCTATTCCACTGGGGTACTTCTGTTATTATGGATGGTGGATTTGACGATGATGATAGCTACTTGTTCACAGCATCAGGAAATACACTAACCTTCACCAACGGTGATGCTGATACTGCAACTACAGGTGCTAATGGTACTGTAACTTCAACTAGAGTTAGTTGGAGAATTAGAAATTATTATCTAAGACTTTCTTTCCCATCAACTGATGCTGGTAAGTTCTCAACGGGTATTGGTTTATGGACTGATGATGGAGCATTAAATGGAGAAACGGTGGCATATACTGGATACGGTAGTGGTGTATTCTATGTTTACATTTTCCTCTCTCAGGGATATACTGCACCAGGAGGATATCCTATTGTTGCTAATAATACAGTTGTTAATATTGGTGCTCCAGCAGTGGGTGCTACCGGTGTTGATTTAACATCTAACATCCCTCTAATTAGTGTTAGACTCGCTCCTTCTGCCGATAACAACCTTATTGGTGAATTGGGTGAAAGAGATATTGTAAACCGAATGCAACTTAAGATGCAAGAACTTGGTATCTCAGTATCTCATGATGCTAAGATCAGTGTTATTCTAAATGGTTCGTTAAATAATTTGACTTATGCCAATGTAGGAACTCCTTCTCTATCTCAATATATTGCACATGATCCTGGAGATACGGTACAAGACGGAACCGAGATCTACTCTTTCCGTGCATCGGGTGGTTCTGAGGATGCAAACGGAAAACGCTTGACGGCTTCTAGTGCATTTGATCTTAGTACTTTGACAGATTTAGGTAACTCAATCCTTGGTGGTGATGGTGTATTCCCGAATGGTCCTGATATTATTACGATTGCTGCTTCGGTTATCAACACTGCAGAAATTGATAAAACATCATCATTCCAGGTTGCATCCAGAATCTCTTGGGCAGAATCGCAGGCATAAAATTCAAATATATATGATATAATATATCATAGTTTGGTAATTTTATGTTTGATAATTTTGCAAAATATGCTGTTGATAATGGTGGAAAAATAAAACCTTTGATTGTTCCTTCGGAGCAGATGTGGTGGAAGGGTGCAGGATTAATGAACCCTTCCGTATGTAAACATAATGGGAACATTATTGTCAATATAAGGCATACGAATTATATTTTATATAAGTCGGAAAAAAATATTCATGAGCATATATGGGGACCACTTGTCTATCTTCATAAAGAAAATGATAGATGCCTAGCAACTAAAAATTACATTGCAATTTTAGATGATGATTTGAATATAGTTGAGCAACAGATAATAGATACATCTGATAATGACAAAGAACCTCTTTGGGACTTCCATGGTTTAGAGGATATTAGATTAGTAAATTGGAACGGAAAGTTATTTGGCACAGGTGTTCGTAGAGATACGAATACTGTTGGTGCTGGTAGAATGGATCTTTCTCATATTGGTTATGAAGGTGGTAAAGTAAAAGAGTTGGAGAGGATAAGAGTTCCTGCTACTGAACAAACAGATAAAACAACTTATTGTGAGAAGAACTGGATGCCCATAGAAGGCAGACCATATGAGTATATGAAATGGTCAAACCCTGTCGAAATAGTAAAGTATGATCCAGAGACTCACATTACACATCAACTTTATCATGGAAAGTTTGATTCTAGTTGTGCTCATGATGAAAGAGGTGGATCGCAAGTTATACCATTTAAGGATGGGTATTTGGGATTGCAGCATGTAACATATTTCATAAAGAATACGAGTAGAAGAAAAGATGGGGACTACGTACACAGATTTACATATTGGGATAAGGAGTGGAATGTTATAAAAAGATCACAGTTGTTTGCATTTCTTGCTGGTGCTATTGAGTTTTCTTGTGGGATGTGTAAACATAATGATAATTACCTGATTACATTTGGTTTTCAAGACAACGCTGCCTTTATTTTAGAAGTAACCTCTGACGCTTTGGAGAAATTTATCTATGACTGAATTAATTACAACAGAATTGCAAGAGAAACTTGATGCTTATGTTGATGACACTGAAAATGCAGTTAAAAACTTTGAACTTGCTCTAGAGTATGAAAAACTTGAGCAATATGCATCAGCAATTTCATATTTTTTGAGGGCATCAGAGATAACGAAAAACAATAATTTTGAGTATGAATCTTTGATTCATATGGGAATATGTTTTGATCGTATGCAAAATAGAGAATATAGCACTTGCCAAACATTTAGAAAGGCAATGGTTATGATGCCTGCAAGACCTGAGGCATATTATCTTTTGTGTAGATTTTATAATTGGCATAATAGGTACGATGAGGCACATCATCTTGCAGATCTTGGTTTAAGATCTTGCGATTTTAATGGTGAAAAATTGGAGTACTCTGATTATATTGAGTATGATAAATTAAAAACTTTTCTTATCTTTGAGAAAGCAGTCTCTGCTTGGTGGTGGGGTAGGTTGCCATTCTGTAAAGAGGGTTTTGATACGTTGCTTAATGATCGTTGGGATGATCTTACAGAATATCAGAAGGGAATATGTAAAAAGTATGAAGCTAAATTTAAGTTTCATCCAGCATGGCATGATCCAATATGGTATACTCCAAAGATGTATGAAAAATTGAAGCAGAAGTTTCCTGGTGCTGAGAAAATTAAGATGAATTATTCTCAGATATACCAAGACATGTTTGTTTTAACCATGTTGGATGGTAAAAAAGATGGATACTTTGTTGAGATTGGAAGTGGCAATCCTTTTTATGGTAATAACACGGCCATCTTAGAAACCTACTATGGGTGGAAAGGTATGGCAATTGATAAAGATGAAAAACTTTCTAAAAAATATAGGGATGAAAGACCAAAAATTGAGCATTACTTTGAAGATGTTTTAACATTTGATTGGACGATTTTGCGTGATAAAAATATTAAAGATAATGTAATTGATTATTTACAATTTGATATTGATCCTCCAGTGAACACATATCAAAGTCTTTTGGATTTTCCTCTTGATGAATTTCCCGCAAGAGTTATAACATATGAGCATGATTATTATGCTGATGAACATAAGAGATATCGTTCTTCTTCTAGAGAATATCTTCGTAGTAAAGGATACTTTTTAGTTTCTGGTAATATGTCTCCTGATGGCAAATGTCCCTTTGAAGATTGGTGGGTTCATCCAGACCTTGTTGATCCATTAATTATTGAGAAGATGATTTTCCGTCCGTACAATGCTACTCCAGATTATAATGATGAGGATGTAGTTATTAACTCTTATCTGTATATGTTTAATGATAATATTAGTCCTGAGGACATTCCTGAAAAATCAGAGAATGAAATCATACAATTAGAAAATTCTTCACCTGATATTTTTAAAATTAATGAGAAACAAGAGGGTACTGTATGGGTTATAGATAATTTTTATGAGGATCCTGATTCAGTCAGAGAGTTTGCTCTTCAGCAAGAGTTCATAGAAGGTGGTTGGGGTAGAGGATTTATTGGTAGAAGAACTGATACTCAATTTTTATTTCCTGGTCTTAAAGAAAAGTTTGAGGCCATCATGGGTAAAGAAATCACCAACTGGGAAATTCATACTGAGAATGGTAAATTTCAAAACTGTGTTGCTGGAGAACCAATCACTTGGCACTGTGATGCACAGAGATGGGGAGGACTTCTATATTTGAGTCCAGATCCTCCGTTTAAATGTGGAACTAGTTTGTATGCACATAAACATAACCGTGCAAGATCATTTAATGATAAAGATTATGAAGTTGAATGGAGAATTCCTTCAGAAAAAGGTGAGGCAACATATTATGGTGGAGAACACTGTGATGGAACACAATTTGAACCTGTTGATGTTATGGGTAATGTCTATAATAGATTGATTATCTTTGATGCTAGATGTATTCATGCGGCATCAGAATATTTTGGTTATAATTTACAAACTGGACGTTTGTGGCAAATGTTCTTCTTCGATACTAAATAAAATCAAAGTGGTTAAATCTATATGAAACAACCTTGGAAAAAAGCAATAGCTCCAACCATGGAATTTACTACATCGATTGATGTTAAAAATGGTTGTGTTGTTGATTGTGTATACTGCCCACAAAGAACTCTTCAGGAAAAATATAAGGGTGAAAGATTTCTGAGTCTAGAAAACTTTAAAAGTGTTGTAGATAAATTACCAACAGAAATTAGGGTAACCTTTGCTGGGTTTACAGAACCATTCTTAAATCCAAAGTGTGCTGATATGATTCTGTATGCTCATGAAAAGGGGCATCCAGTTTCAATTTTTACCACTGGTGTTGGAATGACTCTAAAAGATTTCAAGAGAATACAACATATTCCTTGGGCAGGAGCACCAAATGGTGGATTTACATTGCACATTCCTGATGCAGATCGTAAAGCAAAGCATCCAGTGACAGAAAAATATGTTGAACTCATAGAGTACATGTATATTTGTTGGCTCAAAGATGAACTAACAAATTTTAATGTAATGTCTATGGGTCCTCCCCATGAAAAAGTTGCTCATTTATGGGGCACACCCCATCAACCAGAGATGTGGTCTAGAGCAGGAAATCTTTTCCATGAAGCAATTATCAAACCAGAATTGATGAATAGAAAAGATGAATTTAGATCTGTTTATCATGGGGAAGGTCCTAAAACATGTGGTTGTATTGAAAAACTTTACCACAACGTTATGCTTCCTAATGGAGATGTATCTCTATGTTGTATGGATTATGGTCTAAAGCATATTCTAGGAAACTTGTTCACACAGGAGTATGAGGAGATCATGCCACAGAACAATACATGCTATGATATGTGTAGGTTCTGCGAAAACGCTGTAGATCCACCACCTGAAATACTATTAAAAAAATAATTATGTTTTTAATTTATTCTAAATCAAATTGTCCTTATTGCTATAAAGTAAAACAGGTCATAGAAATGACTGGAAATAAATTTGTTGAGTATAGTCTTGATAGAGACTTTACAAAGCAAGAATTTTATGATAAATTTGGCGAAGGTTCTACTTTTCCACAAGTTTTACATGATGATAAAAAGTTAGGAGGTTGCGTTGACACGATCAAATTCCTCAGAGAACAGAAGATCCTCGCCTGAGGATATAAATAATTCAGTGCCTAATCGTGGCGTTGATTTTATTCTTAATGGAGGTAGAAGAAAGCATTCCAAAAATTTTCATATTATTTTTGAAAAGATGGTTTGCTTCTTCAGACGGGAAGTAACTATCTATTTTGAATTTTCCTTGAAGGCAAGGAAGAAACGTTAGTTCCCGAGGTAAGAAAAATGTTAGCAGCAAGTTTAGTTTTTGGTTCTTTTTTGACAGTCCTGTTCCTTGTAGTAGGACTAATTGGAGGATGGACTGCTAGAGAATACATGATGAACTATCGGGAAGTACCCAGACCTCATCCCGAAATGTTTGATAATCAGGGAAACTTGATTCCTGATGAGGTTATTGCATTTAACTTTGAAAACTATTATGACGACAGCGAAGAAAACGACGACGAAGATTAAAGAACTTCCAAGAAATCCATTTGCATTTGAAGTTCTTGATCTTGCATCAAAACAAAGATCAAAAGCAAAGAAGGTGGAAGTTCTTCAGAAGTATGAAGATCCTTCTTTAAAAGCAATTTTTATTTGGAACTTTGACGATAGTATTGTCAGTGTTCTACCAGATGGACCAGTTCCTTATTCGGGTTATGCTGAACAAACAACTTCTAGTGGAACTCTTTCGACTAAGATTACAAATGAAGTTCGTAACATGCATGAAACAGGTTCCTTTTCTCTTGGAAGTGCTGATAAGCAAGGGCATACCACTATTCG